>OCVV011223949.1_pt1 | contig 15916 bp, 10 predicted proteins | sample 1539721 | NCBI WGS metagenome assembly OCVV01 (sample SAMN02144230, study PRJEB22623) | gut metagenome | biome: sheep rumen | host: Ovis aries | place: New Zealand
CCAAAGGTTACGGCTTCGGAGAGCTCTTGGATAAGTTGCAAGATTATTACGATAACGACCGTTTTATTGTACTCAAGCGCCGTGCTGAAAATACCATTCGGGAAGCCCGTAAATATTTGGAAGGCATTTTGGAAAAATATAGCGCCGGCAGTTGGCAGCCTATTGAAACCGGCGGTGAGTATTATCTGGAGGCTGCCAGGAAATTGCGGCAATTCCGTGAGGCGGCCTATGTCATGGGCGAAGAATGTCGAAATGAGATTTTGGAGAGTAAAGTTTTCAGTAATCTCATTAGGGAGCATATTGATGAAATCTTCCCCGAGCAGGAAATAGAGCCTAACGAACTTTTGACACAAGTGAAGCATGGTGGCAATATTAATGTGAACGGACAGCTTGCCATAACTCGTCTCAATACTCTTTTTAGGGAAGAATTGTCGAGACAATTCCTGGAAAAAATTGTCTCTGTCACTATGGATGAGTCAAAGAAAAGGGAGGATGGTTTTTACGGAAAGCTCATTGATAAATTCCTGGAAATTATGGGGATGCCTCCAAATTCACCAAATGCTGACAATCTGAGAAAAAGTGTGGATAAACTCTTCCATGACCTTTGGATTAAAGATGCGGATAGAGTTCATTTTAATTCCTTGGTAGAGCGTTTTATATCCGGCCTTTTGGAAGCCATGATCTCTCGTCCTTTTGCATCGTATGAGCGCTATGAAGCCATAGCGGGAGCGGAGACCTTCCCGGAATTTTTGTCTCTCGCTATTTATTACGATAACTCGCCTGATTTTGACGAGCCGGGCGGTGAAGACAGACAAATGGATTTCTTTGCCAAAATTCTGCTCCATGAAAAGGGATTGGAAGATGAGGATAACAAGAATGCTCTTAGCAAATTCTTTAATGAGAATAAGGATACTTTGCGGGAAGGTGCCAGTCTGGCGCTTGATTTCCTGCCTATGGCAAAATGGGGTAAAATGCTCCTAAAGGCAGGCATAAAAATGCAGGACATGAATCCCGCACTTAAAAAGAAATTTCAGGAAGTAATCTACAAGGGAAATTGGGGAAATCTGACTAAGCAGGAAAAAATCAAAAAGCTTGAAGAGGCGCTGACCTCCTATATCAAGGAAAACCCTGTGCCACCGGTAATCGGAGGTACTTCCGGGCGGATAACCTTATCTGATAATCCCATGGCCAAACGTCTTTTAACCCTTCACCAAATGAGCAAGTTAGAGGATATAAAGACTGAAGAGGAGATGCTGGATATTTTGAACGAAGATATCAGAAATCTTAAGGATTTCACATTAAAAGCAGTGATTTATGCTGTTGGTTTAGAACGTGCCTTTATCTCCGTCATCACCAAAAATACCAATCGTATAAGAAAGGATGAAGAGACGGAGCGCGGTGGTAAAATCTTCGATAAATGGATACAGGATAACATACGATTGGTCAAGACAGCAGAATTTGCCGATTTGGACCGTCGCAATATGGATAACCAAACCAAAAAACACATTGTGGAGCAGGTCGGTGAAGTAGTAAATAAGCTGGAATTAAGATAATTTTGGTAAGCATGCAAATGGAGGAAAATTTATGGATATGGAAGCTTGGGGCAAAAGTCCCGTAATACGTATAGCGCCGGAAGATTGGGAGGGGGAGGAAAAATATAAGCTCCTCACTTATGCGCAGAACCATCCCAAAAAAATTTTCCTCTTGCCTGCATATGCAGATTTCTCCAAAGATATTGAGACATTGTTTTCTAAAGAAGACGGAGATATTACGGAAATCTTTCCTTCTTTTGCTTTGAATTTGGAGTTTTCGCTTCTCGTGACGGTGCATTTTGAGAATGGTGATGTTACTGTTAATGATCTAGCGGAACTATTAACCGAATGGCTGAGCAAAAAAGAGATGGGAGCTTATATCATTGCCCCCGATTACAATACGCTGATTGAGATTAAGATGCAGCTAGCACTTTTGGGGTTGCAGATAGCTATATATGAGCCATTGGAAATAAAGGCTGTCCATTGGGAAAAGAAATTGGAAACTGTCAAAGATAAGCTTGAGCAGGAAATCCCTTGTATACAAGGTTTTTGTCAAACTTTAGGAAAAGAGCTTTCAGGCTCTTTTGCAAGGAAATTAGTGCAAAATTTATCTGAAGTATTAGTAGAACTGGTAGATTACTTTAATTCTTCAGATAGGAAAGTCAGCCTGCAAATATGTGGTGAAGAAAAATCGGATCTTGTTCACTTCCTTGGCAGTTTTTTTTCTGTATCAGAATATGATACAAACGTGGATGCCGATCTTTATCTCGTTGTACTTTCTACGTATCCAGATAATTACAATAAGGATTTACTGGAAGAGTTTGTCAAAAAACATCCGCAGAATTTATTGTTTTTGGTGTATCAATCTGCAAGTGAAAGCGTTGTGATGAATATTCCACGTAGTAAATTATTGGCCATGTGGAAAAAAGAACTAATTCAAATTGGATTTGCCAATGACATTCTCATATTTGCTGAAGGGGCAGATATTTTTGAGGAAAATTACGAAGATTTGATTTTCTCAAATTATACAATAGATAGTCTGATGGCTTCAAAAAATTACAGTGGCAAAGAAGAATATCAGATGAACTTATTTTTGGAAAAAATCTTTTACCAAAAGACCAGCTTGACAGGCGAGGACCTTCTTTCTCGCTTAGGCCTTTGGCAACTGCTTAAGTATTGCCAAGAAGTACGGAAAACAAATGTTAATCTTGTTGAGTTGGTAAAAAAAATGAACTTAGCGACAGTTTTTTTGATAGATGCTGAATGGAAGAGACTCTATGCTAATCATGAAAATAAAGTAGTGCAAAAGGAATTAAACTTTAATGAGACTAGACTAAAATTTGAGCTGGCAATGCAAAAATATGATGCATTATTGGGGGAAAGATCACTAAAGGCTGCGTTTTATGATATCGGATTGCTGATAGATGAAACAATCTCTATTGTTCAAGTGCAGGAAGAAAATGCTCTTAAAAAACTCCAGCAGGATGACTTTTTGAACGAAGAGATTATGGAAGACATATATGTAGGGCGTGAATCAAATTTGGTGGTGGCATTACAGGAGTTAGCAAACGAAATGGGAGATGAAACTGCAAATGCTGTCGAGGAATTAAAAAATAAAATTTCTATTATGCTCCAACGTACGAGAGATGATGCTGCTTCTGCTATAAAATCTTTGATGTCAGTCTCAGAAAGTTTTGAACAGAGAGCGAATATACAGTTCACTTATCCGGCGTACAATTCGCAGCAAATAAGTGTTTTGAGTATACCGAACATTGTCGAGGAAGAGGATCTGTTAAACATAGTTCTAAACAACATAGATGTGTTTTGTTCAGATGTGGGTGATAAATCAAATTTTGGCCAAGGTGCAACTTTTGAATATTACTATTTGATAGGCAGTTTCGGTGTGGAACTAAGGAAAGCTCTAAAATCGTCTCTTACAAAAAAAATAAACTGCTGGAGACAGAAAATATACGAGGAAAATACTGCCTATATCAAAAACTTCTTTCATGAATTGAGGGATATCCCTCAAAGAGAAATTCAATATAGCAAATCTGTGCTCGAAACCCTCCAAATTTCCATAGCTAAAGAAAAAGAGGCAGATGTCCATGATTTTTCGATTTTAGAGAAACAAAGAGGTCAAATACAATCTTTTATAAGCATTTGGCAAGAAATAAAAAGCTAAGAACTGAGGTGATAGATAATGGAAATAGAAGATATCTCCAATGCAAAGCTGAGATTGGCTGATGAAAAAGATGAGCAATGTGAAAAGGAATTTCAGCGTGGACGCAATAAAGTCAAGCAAGGTGATTTGCATACCGCAAAGGAAATTTTCAGTTCGCTCACTATGAGAGGTCATAGCAAGGCTATGACTTATCTTGCCATCATGTACATGAAAGGAAAGGGAGTGGATCAAAATACCAATCGTGGTTTGTCGCTTCTCCTTTCAGCAGCCCGTTTGGGAGATGTAGATGCTATGTCTGAATTGGGAGATGTTTTCAAAAGCAAAGGGGATATGCGTACTTCTATGGAATGGCATCGAAAAGCAGCCGATAGAGGTTCAGTTTATAGTAAGAATTTATTTGAGAGCACGAATCTCTAAATCAATATGTATTCACTAACTACTATGCTGAAAAGTTGTATGATGCCTACCTATACGCAGCGTTGCACATACACTACGACAAAAGTGTGTGCAGGTGAGGAAGACGGAGGCGAGGTTTTGTTTTATAGTTTGTAGGAATTCCAACTTAGATTTCAGCAGTTTTTGAAAATCGTTGGTTATAGTGACAATGAAAATTTCAGTAGTTTGAATATCTTGTTTTTAAAAAATTCTGGGATGAGATGGAAGTATTGTCTCATGATGAGCAGGATAATTGGAAATATGAAGATGTGCCTTAAAAAATTCCTGCAGAAATTGTATGGTAAATGTAGACGACTTACACTTCAGAATAAGAAAGAAATGTTTTCGGTGATTGATAAGGATATTGAAGTTCTCCGCGATATAACTCTGAATTATGTGGTGCATACTATAGATTTGGAAGCCGTATATACCTCGGTTATTGTGCATGATTTCATGCTTATAGGGAAAGAACTTTTGGAAAAAGAGTATATAGATACTTGGCTTAGAGAAAATGCTTGATTTTTGACGATTTGAGAAGTAACCGGAGGACGGAGTGGAAGGTAGCCATATTATAGAAAATCATAGATTACCAATACGCCAATGTATGCAGGATTAAACTATGTGGAAGTAGAATTTTCTAAGACAGATATGGATTTGTGATGGATGGGGGGATAGATTTTGAATATAGCTGTTTACAAAAAGCATTTGCAGGAATTGCGCGAACATGTAGAAGCTGCTGAGGATATTCTAAAGCATATTGATAATAATGAATTATGCAAGGTGTTCGATGCGGTTAAGGATTTCATATCAGGAGAAGAGGCAAAGCTGTCGCTGGAACAGAAAAAAGCAGTGGTACAGCCTTTCTTTGGATTACACTCTGAATTGCCGGAAGGGCAGTCAGTACTTACGAAATATCAGCAGGAACTGGAGCAATTGCTGTCTAAGGCTAAGTCAGAATATGAGGTGGAACAAGTATGTAAACCTTACAGGCAGCTATTGGAAGCTATGAACTGTCAGAATCCGGTGAAGAAGATTGAATACATCATACAGCTGGGGAAGATGTTGCCTGTTGATTTGCTGGGCTATACATTGATGCAAAATCATGTGAACTTGCCTGAACTCACAACAGAAGAACAGATTATGGTCCGGGAAATTACGCAATCGGATAATCCAAAGACACAGGAAAAAAATACGGATGATATTGTGCCGGATTTGAATGAAGGAATGGATGGAACGGTATCATCGGAGGAGCAGGCATTTTCAGAACCGGATAAAGAAGAAGTGTCTGTTGCAGAAAAAGTGACAGTCCGGGAATCGGATGCAGATGTACCGATAGAGGTAATTGAGCAGGCAAATGAACCTCGTTCATTTCAGGAGGATGTGAACACTGTCACAGCGGATAAGGAAATAGAAACTATAGATACAACAAAGGCTGCGGATACAGTCAAGCCGATATCTGAGGAACTTTCAGACTTCTTTTCGGATTTGCTTTTGTCGAAAGATTATGATTATGGGCAGTTGGAATTTCAGGGCAATGCCAAGGGGAAAAAAGAAGTTGGTGTCAGTCAAATGAAATCTGATATCCGTAAGGGTGGTTTCCTGAAGATTGCTATTCGCAGAGCAATGCGGAATCTGGCAGAGTATAATGTTATTTCTGTGGGATTATTGCAGGCGATGATTCATGGTATTAAGGAAGAACAGGCAGCAAATATCGCTGAGGCTTCGTTGCAATTCCTACAGAAAAATGGTTATACAGAACGATACATATTGGATAATACGGATACAATATATTGCAGCAGCTATAAGTTGCATAAATTATTGCAGCAGAAAACGGCACGTGAATATCTGGGCGTAGAACAGGAAAAAAAGAATACGAAAAACAAATCTGTTGTTGAAAATGTGCAGGCTAAGCATGTAGTGGCATATCTGGCCTGGATGGCTATTCATTCGAAATATGGATTAGGATTGCCTAATGCATGTAAAATTCAATGTATAGGTGGACACAGCGGTGCGGTGTTTCAGATGTTGATTCGCTGGAATAACAAAGATCACTATGATGTCGTTTTAGGTTTTTTTGATAATCAGTTGGATGAAGGCCTGCAACAATTGTGGCAAGATATTACTAAGCTGATGCGAGAGCGTGGGCAAATACAGCGTCTTACGTTGGCGGCTATAGATCGTTCTCATGCGTCTGCGATATATGAGAAGATGCAGCATACTCCCTTTATGAAGTCGCTTTTGACGGGAAAAGTATATTATTACGTACATAAGGAAAAGTGCTTTTTCAATTCAGAATGGGAAGAAGTTGATCCGGTATATTCTCCTGCAAAAGAAGCTAAAGAGTCATCTGTTCAGACGACAGATACAGAAATGACTGATGAGGTTCTGTTTGCACAGCCGGAAAAGTTAAATGATGTAGAATCTGTAATACCGCCGACAGAGATAAAGGACAGAGCATTTGAGTCAGAAAAAAAGGCAAGTAAAGATGTTGATGAAACGTTTATGTCTGCAGATGTAAAGTCTGTTGCTGCATCGGAATATCCATCACCGTCGGCAATGTTGCAGGAAGATAAGATGGTCAAACCGCCGATACAATCGTCTGTTCTTACAGAAACACGGCGGGAAGAGATATTGACAAAAGTAATGGAGGCTATTTGTAAAAAAAGCATCTGCAGTGCAGCGGCATATCTCAAATATTGGAGTCAAATCTACGAAGAATTAAATTTAGACTATCAGCAGCTGGCTTATGCTGTGCACGATCCATCTCTGACTATTCGTTATACATCTGAACAGGTGTGTGAGTTGTTCAGTGGTGAGACATCTGTGTTCAGGCAGTATTTGGAACTGTCTTTGGCCTGCCGCACATTCTTTTACAATGATATCGAATATGATTATTTTGCGCATAATTTGCAGGATATGGCAGCAGGGACCAATTTGATGACAGCGACGCTTTCGAATGTTCTGTATCAGCTTATGCATTTCAAGAAGGTCAACTGTAAGGGTATCGATTTCTATGCGGATTATCGTATGAAGGATCAGCACAATATTGAGGCTGCCTTAAAACAGCTTAGCAGTGAAGCGAGCGATTACATTGCCAATATCATCAATAAGCGCAATTCTGAGCAGAAAGCCCAAAAACGTTTTATCGAGATGAAAAAGCTGATTTTTGATCCGGATGGTGATTTAGGTGTATATCTGCAGGTTATTTATGAAAATGATGCGTCCATGTTACCAATGTTAAAGGACTATCTGCAGGAAAATATTTTATTGGACGATCAGCCTTTGGCTGCGAATAATATTTCTCGTCAAAAAATAGAATCCTTGGTGGATGATGCCTGGGAAAAAGCAGCCGATCACATCCGGATGGCGAAAAAAAATTCTCGTCTCATGGGCAGTCTGCGCAACAATATCCTTACAGCTGTGACGAAGATAGCAGACCTGTTCTGTCGTTGGTGTCAGATAGTGGAAAATGTGTCCGGTAAAGGAGAATCTGACGGGCAGATTGCCTATCAGAAGATTCGTAACGGTTTACTGAAACAGATTGTTGAAGTATTGTCTGCATTGGATGGGGATAATAGCGATTCTTTACAGGAGAAGGCCGGTCAGATTATACTGAGCAACTGCCTTCAGGAATTGCAGGCGCGTTTGCAGGGAACCTATGATCCTGCAATGGAGCGTTATTTCTATATTGATTTTCTGCGGACGGATTATGTACTGCTTGATGATAATTATTTGCCGGATTTTCGGCATTGGACATATGTGGATGAGCCTGAAGTTTATGGGAAGAATATCCTGTCATATGCGGAGGAATCGTTGCCGGATTTTTCTCGGCGTATGCAGCAAATATTTAAGGAGCATGGCGATAATTACCTGTCGGCCCGCCTGATAGACGCTTATCAGCAAGCCAAAGGGGAACCCTCAATAATTCAGGTTGAAGGCTATGAGTTGGAGAAAAGTATCGAATTTGCTAAATCGAACATACAATCCCAGTGGCGTAATTTTTGTGAAGATCTGGAACTGGCGCAGAGCTATGGTCAGTTGGATACAACCAAGGAAAATCAGAAAGAGGATATTCTGCAGATTGTCAATGACTGTTATGAGTATGTTCTGCACAGCAATAACTTTGGTGTGTTCCATCAGGTAAAGGAGTATTACGAGCAGAAAATTAAGGATGATGCCCGTCAGCGTGGGGAAGTGTTAGCAGGGGAAGTCAGGCAGAACCGACTGATGATTGATGAACAGGCCGAAGACTCGGCAGAATTGATGGAACGCTTGAACAGTATAGAGCAGATGATTGAGCGGCAGAACTATACCGTCGCTGAAGACATGCTGAATCGATGGCGTAATCAGGATGCAGAGGACTTTAATCTGTTTACTTCTGAGGACCATCTGAAGGATTTCATGGAGAACTATGACCATTACTATAAACCGGTCAGCAACAGTGGTGTTTCTTTGTCACGACGCGGACATAATAAGGATGAGCGTGGAGCGGTCCGTTTGGCTGACAGCTGGATTCGTGGCTGGCAGAGCACCAATCCTGCACAGATAAAAGATTTGTTGAAGAACCTTGGTTGGCGTGTGGAAAATGTAGAGAAAGACTCCGATAAAGGAAAAGTACAGACATTCCGCATTACTTTGCAGAAAGCATTGAATGGTAAAAAGTCAAACTATACACATCCCATTGCAGCCTTTGGCTCTATGGCTGAGCAGGATGGTTTCCGGGTGGCTTGCCTTTATGGCCGTTTCGATAAAGATTCTCTTATTGAAAAATTCAAGGAGCTGGGAAATGCAAAGCCGACGCTGGTGTTTTTGGACTTTGCGCTTGAGCGTTCGGAGCGGCGTCGTCTGGCCCGAAAGATAAAAAGCGAACTTTATGGGAAGAAACCATTTTTGTTGGTTGATCGTGTGACCATAAGTTATCTTATGAAACACTATAATGAAACCAAGGTCAACCGGATACTGATGTGTATCACCATGCCGTTCAGCGTCTATCAGCCCTATATTTGGGAGTCCAGCAATATCATGCCGGCAGAGATGTTTATGGGGCGCCGTAAAGAGTTGGCAGATATTGAAAATCCTAATGGTGCAAATATTGTTTATGGTGGTCGTCAGCTGGGCAAGTCGGCTTTGCTGAAAATGGCGGTAAAAGACATCGATCATGATGAGAATCACAATCGTGCCATACTTATCGATATTAAGGGCAGGGATTACAAAGCTACCGCTCTTCGCATCAGTCAGGAGCTTTCAGATCAGAATTTCTTCACCGGCAACATAGAAACGGAGGACTGGGATGAACTGGCTCGTGCTATCCGTCAGCGGCTGCGGAATGATGAGGAACCAGAGATTAACTATTTCCTGTTGATGCTGGATGAGGCGGATACCTTTATCGAAAGCTGTTATGATGTGAATTTCGCACCTTTTGATGCGCTGAAGGATATTCAGGGGATTGGCATGTCCAGATTTAAGTTTGTTATTGCCGGCCTGCGTAATATCATTCGCTTTGATCGGCAAAAGTCTCTGAGTAATAATAGCGTGCTGACGCATCTTACCAGTATGACGGTCAAACCTTTTCATGCCAGTGAGGCAAGGGAATTGTTGGAAGTGCCGCTGTTCTATCTCGGGTTCCGATTCCCTGAAGATAACCGGCATTTGATTTCCATGATATTGGCTAATGCCAATTACTTCCCGGGGTTGATTCAGCTTTACTGTGCGAAACTCATAGAAGCTATGAGCGGGCCGGACTATGCGAAGTATAATCAGAGTGAAACACCTATCTATGAAATTAAAGAGGATCATATCAAGAAGGTTTTGGCTAGTCAAGGGTTCCGTGATCAGATTCGGGAGAAATTCGAAATTACACTGAAATTGGGGGATGATAAGTATTATTACATCATTGCGTTGTCCATGGCGTATCTTTATCATCAGCATGGTTATTATCGTGGCTATACGTCAGAGGAAGTTCTCTCGGTGGTAAAAGACTTTGAGATGCACGAATTTGACAATTTTACGGTGGAGAATATGGCTGCACTGATGGAAGAGCTTCGCGAACTGAATGTGTTCCGTAAGAATACTGAAGGACGATATCTCTTTGCCCGCTATACATTCTTCCAGATGATGGGAAATAAGGATGAAGTGGATGCTAAGATTTTGGCAATGATGGAGGATGAGGCATGAGCTTGGGAGAAATTTGGTGGCAGACGATACCTGATGCCGTCCGACTTTACACAGAATTGGGAGAGAATATTTGCAAGGAAATACATGTCGTGTTGCAGCATCCTGAACATCTGCCCTGGAAGGATATTTTTAAGGAGAAGTTCGAAGCGTATATTCATGGACATGATAGCAATCGCAGTCTGAACTGGGTATCAGCCTCGTCTATTGGCGATGATAAAGACAGTCTGGGGGCCTATCTGCTACGGCACTGCTGTAAAGAAGAGTTACGATGCCGGTTCCGTCCCGGCATCGGTTATGCCCGATTTTTGGCAACCGATTGTGAACGAAGTACACTAAAGGATACCTATTTGGTGATAGATGGGGCAACGGCTAAGCAAATAGAGAAATGGATACCGTTTCTCAGTGAATATGCATCATTTTTGGATGGTGCCAGCGGTTGTGTCTGTTTCATCATGACGGCAGAGGCCATGGACTGTCTGCCGTGTAAAGGTGTCAGACAGATAGAATATGATAATTTCGTAACGGATTATGATAGTTTAATTTTTGCACTTATTGCTTCCGGTGAACAACAGGTGGGTAGCAATACGTTGCGTCAGTACTTGGGGGAATTGGTTATTTCTGTTACAGGTACGGATGTAGAGTTGGGGGCAGCTTGTATTCGTGCAGGTGAATCCTTTATGAGAGATCCGCATGGTGTGTTGGCAGAGCTGGCTGCTACAGGGAGCTATAGCAACGGCAATTTCTTTCCAACGGCACCGGAGGTATCGGAAATACAAAATTTGATTTGGATGACTCAGCTGAAACTGTTAATGCCCAAAATCGAGATGTTTCGGCAATCTTTTTTGGAATGCCATAAAGATGAGATTCAGCAACATCTGCCTTGTGAGAATGCTATAAATGAAACGATAACAGATTACCGTCATGTAGAACTAGGTTTGCTGTGGAGCTTTTACTGTAAAAATTATTTCAATATTATTGGAAGCCGGGACGAGCAAAATCTAAAACTCTATCGAGAAGCGAGGAATCAATTAGCTCATTTGAAGCCTTTAGATTATGCTATGGTGAAGAAATTACTGTAAGTTGACGAGATTTGCACCAAAGGTGCATAACTACATTATAGGTTCAAGTGGTTTCTCAAAAACCGGAATCTACAGTTTCTTTTTGTCCGGAATGTCGGTTTCCATTCAGCGGACAGGCATACATTCCGTGCTTGGGAAGATGCAGTAGATTTCTTTAATTGACAACTTCAAATGCAGTTATAACTCATCCAAAAACAGAATCAGTTGATATTGAAACAATTACACGAGAAGAAGCCCAAAAGCGGATGGCAGCCCAGAGACAAAAGGACAAGCCAAAGGAACGTTAAAAAAGAATAAAATTTTTTGAAAGGTTGCCAAGCAGGCAACCTTTTCGTTTTCCCTGTCCGATATACTGAAATCATCACCAAGCATATACAGGTTGAGTACAAAGATAGGAGCGATTATTATGACATGGTGGAAGAACGGGCTTTTGTTGGCAGCAGGCGGCGTGGCCGGGCTGGCCTTGGCGGCATGGTTGGAGTCCGAAGGCAAGTCGGATGACTACGACGAAGATTACGAGGAACGCCCCCGAAGGAATGTTCCGAAAGCAGATGGTATGGAGCTTCTGGTAGAGAAGGTACGCCGTGATGCGGAGTGGGCCATGGAGGAATGCACTACAGACGCTGAGCGGGAAAAGGTTTATGGAGAAGTAAACGCATCCATTCGGGAACTGCAGGCACCCCTGCAAAAGCGTGGAGAAGAAATCATCGCGGACCTGCGGGAACAGGCAATGTCTGAGGGAGATACCGAGGAGCTGGATGACAGTACGGGGGCGATTACCCAGTTCAAGAGCTCCATGGAGGATTTAACCAAATCGCTGGATGATACTTTGGCATCGCTGAAGCCTGCCCCGGCAGGAGTTTGACCAAATGAAGGGGGGAGAGCCAAATGGCTGACCAATTGTTAAACATCCTGTTAAAAGGCCTGTTAGGACAGGCATTCCATTCCGGTTCTCCCCGCCATCAGCGGCGGGAGCTGATACGTGGTGACGTCCTATGTGTCGAATATGGATTCTCCAATCGCTATGGCATCTGGACGGGTAAGGACGTCATTCTATATGGGAAAAATCCCCAAGGTACCAAAGAGGTTCATAGACGTTCGCTCAAGGATTTTTTGCACAACGCAGAAAGCTGTTCTGTCTGTGTGTTTCCGAAGAATTATGGTCGTATGAAGAAATACCAACTGCCCTCACCTGTAAGCAGCATTGTGATGCCACAGCAGAAGATTTGGAGGCTGTTGGAACAGGCAGCGAAGGCAAAACGATACAACAGATATACCCACGAAGAGACTGCCAAAAGAGCCGAACAGGCTCTAGGGAAAAGAGGCTATGCCAGCAGCGAGCATTTTGCGGTGTGGTGCAAGACCGGAATCGTTGAATCTCAGGAGTTGGAGACCATGCAGGATTTCTGGGATAAGGTCATAGTCTACTAAGTGACATGGGCGCAGCGGTAACGTGTATTTCTTTAACTATAAATGAAGGAATAAGAATAAAAATATCGAAATAATACGGAGTAGGAGGTATATCAATATGAACTTAAAGGAAGCCTTTCAGGCACAAAACAAAATAATTGAGCTTTTGGATTACATAAGTGGCTATCTGTCTGTCGAGGACAATGTAATGACGGTCACGGAAAAGCATCTTCGCAGCAAGGCATTAGCCGGGCAGCAGGATGACAGCGTGGATGTCAGCCGCAAATCGGAAGAAATGTTCGAGGTAGGGAAGCTGATAGACATCTGGCAGCAACTGATGAATGAGAAGGAACAACTTGGGCTGGCTATTGGAAAGGCAAAAGCAGGGATGTCGTTCAACCTTGATGCTGCCGTAGATGCCAACAAGAGCCGCCGGGCATTCCTTATGACCATGCAACGGCTTGCCAACCGCAAGAGTTCTCACGAACTACAGAAGGGCGAAGGCCGGGGATATGTCTTCAACAATGACGGCAACCAGACCACCTATTGCTACGACATTGACTGCATCAAGACTATCGACTACGATAGGAACAAGGTGCGAGCTATGGTAAAGGAACTGACTCGCGTATCTGATGAGGTGTCTATCAAGATAGACGAAGCCCTTTTGCACACCCAGGTAGACTACGAGCCGAAGTTCGTTTTAGCAGGGGAAGAAAGCTTTATCATCGAGGAATTGATGGAAAAATAATATCAAGCGGCATTGGCCGCTTGAGCAGGGACAGGCATTGAGGGGAATTCGGTTCAGGTGTGGATGAACTATGAGCCCACACAAAAAACAGAATGGTTCAGAGCCATGCAAATGATAAATAAGGCATAGAGACACACGTCTCATTTTCTACGCCAGTACGTATCATGAAATCGTGCTATCGCCATTCATCCTTCGATAAGTCTGTAGTTCGATATGACGCAATTTGCGGCAAGGCTAATAAGCTCCGCATGAACGCTTCGCAGTTACGATTCGCCACTTTCTTGATTTCCCACATAGGGAGAAAAAATACTATACCAAGCGCCTTGGCTTTAGTTAAGGCGTGAGGCAATTGAAGGAACTTTGGTGGCTGTCTCTGCTCAAACGGCTGATAACGATTTGTAATAATTTATAATTAGTAACTCAAACTTCGCAGTTGTAAAACTGCCCATTAATTATTAAATCAGATTTTCAAAAATACCACTTATCACGTATCGGGAATTTCTCTTGAACAGGCAGTACAAACCGGACAGCATTCAGGTCATGCTCGTCGCTGTAAAAGCCTTTTATGTAGCTGCAAAGAAAGTCGGACTTATAGGGATTAACCCAGCTGCAGAGCTAGAAGCTCCATCTATTGGCAGCAACAGTGAAGCGCTGTTACATTACTATACTCCCCAGCAGATGAATGAAATCGTACATGTTTTTGATGAAGACACGAATCCCTTTACACGGTATCGGAATACGCTCATCCTGTACCTGATGGGCGTTGAAGGACTGCGCAACATTGAGGTGCACCGTGCTTGCGTGGAAGATGTCAACAGGGATGCTCGGGCTATAATGGTTCGAGGGAAAGGCGCCAAGGGACGGATGGAGCCTATCTATCCCTGTGATGAAACCTTTGACATTCTGGAGGAATACCTGAAGGCTGTTCCAAGTGACCGGGAAATCAAAAAAGACGGCGTTCTCACGCCGCTGATTCTTTCTTCATCTAATAGGAACCTGATGGGACGCATTTCCCGGAACGGAACTCGCTCCATTATGAACAAGGCACTGACTGCCTGCGATTTGAAGCATCCCGGCTACTCCTGCCATGTTTTCCGGCACAGCTGCGGCACGAATTTATACAAGGAAACCAAGGATTTAGAGGGCATATCAGCAGATGTGCTCTCTTTTATTATAACTGCTATCATGTATGATTCATAATTAAATATAAATCATGCATGATACCTAGCTTTATTTAGGATAAGTATCGGACGATGCAATCATAATTGTACAGTATTATAATGTTTGCATTTACAAACATTTAGGCTTATAATGTTTGTAAATGCAAACATTATAAAGAAGGAGAAAATCGATAATGGGCAAAAAAATAGTCCTTACACCAAGTATCCAAAGAATCCTTCAGCGTATGGGCGAGCAAATCAAACTTGCGCGCCTACGCCGTAATATATCTATGGAAATAGTTGCTGAGCGTTCTGGCCTTGGCAGGACAACAGTATGGGCCATAGAAAAAGGCAGCCCGTCCGTTTCCATGGGAGCCTACGCCAAGGTTCTCCATGCTATTGAAGGAATGGATAAAGACTTGCTGCTTATTTGCAAGGACGATGCAAAAGGCCGCTTGATACAAGACTTAAACTTAACTGTTGCCCGTAGGGCACCAAAGAGGAAGAAAGATGAGTAATAAGACGATATACTGCTACTTGGATGATTACTACCGCGGTCAAATTCACCTTGGGAATTTATATGTACAAAAAGCTCGTGGGAAAGAAGTATATTCCTTTGAATTTACGCCTGATTTTCTGGCGAGTAAGGAACATTTGCTTTTGGACCCGCAGCTGCAAGTTGATATTTTTGGCCGTCAATATGCTGACAATCATATTTTCGGCATGTTTTCTGACTCTTGCCCAGACCGCTGGGGCAGACTTCTCATGAAAAGGAGTGAATCTATCTGGGCAAGAAAAGAAGCCAGAAAACCCTCGGCCCTGCTGGAAAGTGACTTTCTGCTTGGCGTCCACGATGAAAGCCGCATGGGAGCATTACGTTTTCGTCTGGACCCTCATGGTGATTTTCAGGCCAATGATGTTTCCCTAGCAACTCCTCCATGGACGGAATTGCGTCGATTACAGGATGCGTCCCGAAATTTTGAAGATGACAATGGTTTCGACGAAACATGGCTCGCCCTGCTGATGGCTCCCGGTTCTTCACTAGGTGGTGCTCGTCCCAAAGCAACCGTTGCTGACGAAAAGGGCAATTTGTGGATTGCCAAATTCCCATCCAAGCACGACACAGAAAATGCCGGTGCATGGGAAATGGTAGCCCACGACTTGGCCGAAATGTGTAACTTAAACGTAGCAGAGGC
>OCVV011005344.1_pt1 | contig 15912 bp, 11 predicted proteins | sample 1539721 | NCBI WGS metagenome assembly OCVV01 (sample SAMN02144230, study PRJEB22623) | gut metagenome | biome: sheep rumen | host: Ovis aries | place: New Zealand
TGTCTGTTCAAGATACTATAGACCAAGCTCCAGTACTAACTGTAACTCAAGACGAATATACAGGTAATGAAAGAAGAATTGGTACATATAATGTCACTGTTGAAGCGACTGATTCAGCGCACAATACTGTTTCAAAATCATTTACGATTACTGTAACGGATGATATTGCGCCAGTAATATATTTAAATTCATATGTTATTGATGTGACTTCATCAGTGAATTTATCTAAGATTGACTTTGAAAATATCGCATATGAAGTCATAGTTTTAGGAAAGAGTAAAAAATATACTTCAAAGGTTCTATTAGATACTTATACAGGTCATGAAAATGAACCTGGAACATACACCTATAAGATGTTATTTACATCTGAAGATGGTGAAGAGATAGAAAAAGAATTTATAGTTAATGTCGGTGATAATCTCTATATTATCGATACTCAAGCTGTTAAGCAGATGAGCTATAAAAACATAGCGCTAATCATTGTTCTATCAACTTCTATTGTTTTAGGATTGTCTTTAGTATTCTTAGGAATGAGAAGTAAAAAATTAACGAAGCTCATAAGTAAATAACAAAAGTCAGGCTTAGCCTGACCTTTGTTTTTTCGTGTTATAAAAAGTTTTGCATATAGTTATATCTTATGATATAATTTTCTTGACGAATTTTTTAAAAATACAATCTAAACAGAGGTAAAAAATGAATTATTTAAAGGATCATGTTAAAAACATCGCTATTGTCGGTGGTATGGGCACAGGTAAAACTACGCTCGCAGAATCTATCGCCTTCGTAGCAGGAGCAATTCCAAAAAAGGGTGATGTCGATAAAGGAACAACTATATCAGACTACACTCAAGAAGAACAAAATCATAAATACAGTATTTCTTCTTCTTTAATCCCAGTTGAATACAAGGGATATAAGATGAACTTCATCGACCTTCCTGGTATGAATGAATTTGTTCAAGATATTTATGGTGAACTTCCAATTTGTTCAGCTGCAATTCTTGTTGTGGACGCAACTAGAGGTGTTGATATCCAAACAAAGAGTTACTATAGAATGTTAAAAGAAAAGAATGTTCCAACTGTAATTTTAGTATCTAAAGTTGATAAAGAAAACGTTGATTACGATCAATTAATCAATGCTTTAGAAGAAAAGTTTGGACAATCTATCGTTCCATTTATGTATCCAGAAGGTGGAAAAAACAACTTCAAAGGTTTCGCTTACGCTTTAAACAAGAAATCATATGTTGGTGGAAAAGAAGGAGAAGTATCTGCTGAACTCGCTGATACTATCAATGCTGCATACGATAAAATCGTTGAAGAAGCTGCAGCAAGCGATGATGCTTTAATGGAAAAATTCTTCGGTGGAGAAGAATTAACAGTTGATGAAATTGGTGCTGGTTTAAAAGCTGGTTTATTATCTGACTCACTCGTTCCAGTATTATTAGCTGATTCTTTACATGATACAGGTGTTAAACAATTATTAGAATTAGCAGTTGCTTTAGTTCCATCTATGGCTGAAACTAAACCTCTACCTTCTAATAAAGCTGATTTAACATATGATGAAACAAAACCATTTGCTGGTTATGTATTCAAAACAACTGTTGACTCTTTCGTTGGAACTATTTCATTCGTATTAGTAGTTAATGGTTCTATGAAAGTTGGTCAAGAAATCGTTGTTGATGGAAAGACTGAAAAAGTTAACCAATCATTTATTATGTGTGGTAAAACTCAACTTCCATACGATACTATCAATGCTGGTGATATAGTATGTATTTCTAAATTAGCTTCATTATATACTGGAGCTTCATTAAATGAAAAAGGTGGATCTATTGTATTTGAAAAACAAAAAGCACCTAGTCCTACATACTATAGAGCAATCTTACCAAAGAATAAATCAGATGAAGATAAATTATCTGGTGCTCTACAAAAATTATCTCAAGAAGATCAAACTTTCGAAGTAGTAAGAAATAAAGAAACTAGACAACAATTAATCGGTGGTCAAGGTTCTGTTCATATCGACATACTGCTTGAAAAGATGAAAAATGCATATAAGGTTGATGTAACAACTGAAAAACAACAAATAGTATACCGTGAAGCAATCAAATCACCTGGAGAAGCTGAAGGACGTTATGTTAAACAGTCAGGTGGTGCTGGTTACTATGGTGTAGTTGTCATGAAGTTTGAACCATGTGAAGAAGATTCATATTTCACTGAAGAAATCTTCGGTGGATCAGTTCCTAAAAACTATTGGCCACCAATTGAAAAAGGTTTCTATGAAGCTCTTGAACATGGACCTTTAGCTGGATTCCCAGTTATCAATGTTCACGCTACATTAGTAGATGGTAAATACCATCCAGTAGATTCAAACGAATTAGCTTTCAAGAACGCCGCTAAAGACGCATTCAAGAAGGCTGCAGAAAAGATGAGAAAGATCATCTTAGAACCTATTATGCACGTTATTATCAGAGTTTCTGATGAATATCTTGGAGATATCCTAGGTGATGTTAATAAGAGAAGAGGTAGAGTTCTCGGCATGAATAAGGTTGGAGATTACCAAATCATCGATTGTGAAATCCCTGAAGCCGAAATCATCACTTATAACATCGACTTAAAAGCTTTAACTCAAGGTGATGGAACATTCACAAGAGAATTCGTAAGATACGAAGAAGTTCCTCAAAACGTTGCTGAAAAAGTAATTGAAGCCGCAAAAGCATTACAGGCTCAACAAGAATAATATAATAAATATGGGCGTTACTCAGTGTAACGTCCATATTTTATTCAAATATAGCTTTATTTATCTTTCTAGGTCCTCTTATGGTCCTAATGCCTTTTGATTCTAAATATTCTTTTGTATATTTATTTGAATCATATTTCTTTTCTAATTTAATTTTCATCACGTAATTCATTTTTACATTCTTATCTTTATATTCATATGGAATGTTTACTTCTGTCGCGATACATTTATATAGCACACTTGAATAAGGGCTTGCGACATACATATAAATAATATCCCCTATAGCGATATCTGTAGATTGTTTCCATATAATTTCTTCATTTTTATTAAATGCTTCTACAATATCATAATATTTTGGATTAGCTGGAACAATCCAGGAATCTTTCTTTTTAATTAGTTCATAGGATTTATCTATTAGATTACAAATAACTTCATCATCAACTGAACCATCTAATAAAACTGAAATCCAGTTATTTGCGTTCATATGATAAGCTTTATAGATACCAACATTATCAATATAAGAATAAGCCATTCCATCCTCTACTTTAACATTTAGAATATTTATAACCTCGTTATTATTTCCATTATCTAATTTAGATCTTTTTACTTCACTAATAAGTCCAAACCATTTATTATTTTCTTTTCTTCTAAATATTCCAAATCCTGGGTATTTTTCCCATAAGAATTCAATTTTAATACCATATTTATTATCTATATATTTTGGAATTGAATTCGCCTGAGAAGAAATAAATCTTTCTACACTACAACATTTATCCCTGATATCAATTAGTATCTTTTCACATTCTTCTCTTAAATTACCAATAAAAGATCCAACTGGTCCTTCAATATTGATTTGGGTATATTCATCATTGAAATCTAAATCAATTAGCTTTCCACTGGCCTTACCGTTACTAACACTTAACTCTAATTCAAATTTATTATTATGTATCTTTGTATTATAGAAAAAAGAAGATTCAATTTTTATGAATCCATATTCTAATAATTTTGTTTCATTAAAAATAGATTTATTAAAGATTTCATCAACAAGTTTCATATTCACACCTACATATTAATTATACTACTCATATATAGATTATCTCATAAATAAAACAACACTTTGAAGTGCTGTTTTATTTCTTTTTAATAATGTATTTTTCTTTCCATTTTCCGCTTTTATAATATTCTACCGAATCCTTAAACGAAAGAACAAATGTTAATACATAGAATACTATTAACGCAAATGCTGAAATTGTTAACCATGAAGGAACACCTTTAATCACAAATGGTAGTCCCGATCTAAAATACATATAATCACCAGTTAATCCCAACAACCTATCTATTACTTCACAGTTTATTGTATGTACTATACAGCCTAGTACTAACCATAAATAATCCCCTGCGTATGGCCTATATTTCTTCATAAAGAACTCAAATGTAGGAATCAGTAATAAACCTGTATGTTGTAAGACGCTCTTTAAGATAGGAAAAGAGAACACTGTTGAACAGAATATTCCTTGAGGCATTATAAATGTTAAGACTCCTCCAATAAATCCAAATAGGTAGAACATCTTTTTACCAACCTTTAAATCTAATAATGAAATGATTGGAATTAATATACCACCAAGATTACATGGATACATTGGATATAGCGCTACAGCTTCTGAATGATTTACTGTAATATAAAGCACTCTCCACAAGACTTCAAAAAACAACTGAAAAATACAGATTGATTTAAGTATGATATTTTTTGTTTTAGCGCTAACTTTGTTTTCATTTATTGAAGCAATTATAGAAAAAAGTATTACAAAGAATAAAACGATAGCGGTAGTTATTAGATGCATAGCCTTATATGCTTGTTCAGCAGGTTCACCCAAGGCGCCACTTATCCAATCTTTCATATGGTATTTATCCTCCCTAAGCACCATAAGGGTATCAAACATAAATATATAATTCAATCGTTTTGATTTTATCTGATTGAAAATAATTTTGATTTTCATTATTTATTAATAATTGGTAGTTAATGAAACATGTTGTATTAATATATATAACAAAAATCATATTAGGGTTCGAATACAAACTAGTGGAAATTGGCGGAAAAAATCCAATTTTAAAGCTCATTTATGGTTATAAACAAAAAAGGAATAGACCGGGTTTGATCAATCCTCTATTGTACTACCTTAGGTAGTTTGTGAATAATATAAACGTAGCACCGTATATGAGACACATACGTACGGTGCAATGGGAGGGGCAAAGATTATTTTCTTTTCTCTACCTTATTATTGATTAAATACTTACTTTTTCTTTGACATGGTCAATAAAAGCTTCGTCTAATAAAGATAATGGTTTATCTTTAAGCCAAACGAACAAATATTCTACATAACGATATGGATTGATAACTTCTTTCGCAACAATGTTAGGATTCAAAATATATGATGTTTTGGGGAATAAACTAATCCCTATGTTTCGTCCTGATAATGCAGCTACATCTAAGTAATTGTCCATTCTACATATTATTCTTGGTTCGATATTTTTTTCTTTAAACCATTTATAAATTAAAGTATTCATAGACTGACGAGATGGTATTATTAAAGGCTCGTCTTTTAACTGTTCTAAATTTATAGTATTTCCATTCGCCATAGCAAGAGGATGATTTTTGTTCATGAACGCGGTTATTTTTTCTTGTCCAACTTTAAAACTATTTAATAATGTATTATCACAAGGAGAAGTGATTACAGCTAAATCTATTAAACCACTTCTAAGCTTTTGAATTAGTTCATCGCTATTACCATCAATAATTGAAAATTCTGCCTTATCGTATTGTTTTAAAAATGAATCAATCCATGAAGCTGCGATATTTGGAGCAGATCCTTCAACTAAGCCAATAGATATTTTTCCAGAGACGCCTTTTCCCATAGCTTTTATCTCTTCTTTAGTTTTATTCATTAAATATATTATTTCCTTAGCGTGTCTATATAGTAGTTTACCAGATTCTGTTAGCTGTATATGCCTTTTACCTCTAATAAATAAAACAGTATCTAATTCCTCTTCAAGCGCTTTAATTTGGCTGCTTAATGGAGGCTGACTCATACAAAGTTTATCAGCAGCTTTAGTAATGTTTAATTCCTCAGCAATTGTTACGAAATAAGATAATATACGAACATCCATAATAATCTCCTTTTATCATACAAAAAATATATGATTATGATTATATTATATATATTTTATTTGCAAAAGCAAATGCTCTAAAATACAAATATAATAAATTTTTAAGGAAATTTTTAAGGAGAACCAAATTATGGATAACTTAGAAAACTATTTTGGATCAAATGTATTTAATAAAGAGGCTATGAAACAATACCTCTCACAAGATGCTTATAAAAAACTAGAAGAAACTATCAACGAAGGAAAAGAACTAGAACTAGATGTTGCTGATAAGGTTGCTGTTGCAATGAAAAATTGGTCAATATCTAAAGGCGCAACTCATTTTACACATTGGTTTCAACCTATGACTGGAATCACTGCTGAAAAACATGATGGTTTTATTTCTTTTAGTGATGATGGTTCAATTATTACTCATTTTTCTGGAAAAGAATTAATCAAAGGAGAACCTGATGCATCTAGTTTCCCATCAGGTGGATTAAGATCAACTTTTGAAGCGAGAGGTTATACTGCTTGGGATCCAACGTCTTTTGCGTTTATTAAGGGAAAAACACTATGTATTCCTACAGCGTTTTGTTCGTTTGGCGGTGAAGCATTAGATAAGAAAACGCCTTTACTTCGTTCGATGGATTCAATTAATAAACAAGCATTAAGAGTACTAAAAATATTTGATGTAAAAGCTAAAAGAGTTGTTCCTATGGTTGGAGCTGAACAAGAATATTTTTTAATTGATGCGGACTTATACAAAAAAAGAAAAGATTTAATGATGTGTGGAAGAACACTTTTTGGAAGTCCATCACCTAAAGGTCAACAACTAGATGACCATTATTTTGGCACAATAAAACCTAGAATTCAAAGTTTTATGAATGAACTTAATGAGACATTGTGGAAGCTTGGAATCCCAGCTAAAACTGAGCACAATGAAGTTGCTCCAGCACAACATGAACTCGCATCAATTTATGAAAGTTGTAATATCGCTACTGATCATAATCAATTAACTATGGAAATAATGCAAAACATAGCTGAAAAACATGGTTTAGTATGTTTGCTACATGAAAAACCATTTGCTGGAGTTAATGGTTCAGGAAAGCATAATAACTGGTCGCTAATGACTGATGATGGAATCAATCTTTTTTCTTTTGGAGAAACACCAATAGAACATTTAAGATTCTATCTATTCGTTACAGCAGTAATTAAAGCAGTAGATATGTATCAAGATTTAATTAGAATTAGTGTCGCTACCGCAAGCAACGACTATAGACTTGGAGCAAATGAGGCACCCCCTGCTATTGTATCTGTATTTTTAGGCGATGATATTACTGAAAAATTGTTTTCTATCAACGAAGAAACATTTGCAAAAGAAAAAAACAGCAGCATGCTACATTTAGGTGTTCAATATATCCCTGATGTAATAAAAGATAACACAGATAGAAACAGAACCTCACCTTTTGCGTTTACTGGAAATAAATTTGAACTTAGAATGCTTGGTTCATCTAATTCTATCGCATGTTCAAATATTATGCTTAATTCAGCTGTCGCAAGCGTTTTATCTGAATTTGCTGATAAACTTGAAAATAATTATTCAATAAATAGTGTTGTTTCATTAATTAAAGAGGAAATAAACAATCATAAAAGAATATTATTTAATGGAAATGGATATGGCGATGAATGGGTTAATGAATCTGAGAAACTTGGTTTATATAATCTAAAGACAACTCCAGATTGCTTACCTTATCTAATAAGCCAAAAGAATATTGATATGTTAGTAAAGATGAACGTATTTTCAAAACAAGAACTATATGCTAGATATCATATTCAACTTGAAAATTATTCTGAATCAATGTTAATTGAGGCTAGAACTATGGTTGAAATGGTTAATAAAGATTATCTGCCAACTATTAGTAAGTATTGTGGTGAATTATCTATGTCTATATTATCGAAAAAACATGCGATTGAAGGAATAACATGTAGTTATGAAGAATCGATTCTTCTAGAATTATCTAATTTATGTTCTAACGCCTTAAAATACGTTGGTATACTTGAAAAAGACATTATTAAATCATCAATATATGAATTACAAGAAAAGTCATTCTATATTAAAGATAAAATAATTCCAACAATGAACAAATTACGCAAATGTATTGATAGCGCTGAACGCATTTGTCCTGAAGATATATGGCCATATCCAGGTTATAGCAAACTATTATTTTCTATTATATAGATAAAAAGAGGGACATAATATGACTAAATATATTTTTGTAACTGGTGGTGTTGTATCAGGACTTGGAAAAGGAATTACCGCAGCTTCACTTGGAAGGCTTCTTAAAGCAAGGGGTTTTAAAGTTGCTGCTCAAAAACTAGATCCATATATCAATGTAGATCCTGGAACCATGAGCCCATATCAACATGGAGAAGTATATGTTACTGAAGATGGTGCAGAAACCGATTTAGATTTAGGACACTATGAACGTTTTATTAACGAAGATTTAAACAAATATTCAAACCTCACAACAGGTAAAGTATATTGGAATGTATTAAATAAAGAAAGAAAAGGTGAATATTTAGGTTCAACAGTCCAAGTTATTCCTCATGTCACTAACGAAATTAAAGAATTTGTTTATAATGTTGGTACTCATAGTGATGCAGATATTGTTATAACAGAAATAGGCGGTACTATAGGCGATATAGAAAGCCAACCATTTTTAGAAGCCGCAAGACAAATATCTTTAGAAGTAGGAAGAGAAAATAGCCTATTTATTCATGTAACTTTAGTACCTTTCTTAAGTGGCTCAGATGAACATAAATCAAAACCAACGCAACATTCGGTTAAAGAATTACAAGGATTAGGTATTAATCCTGGAATAATAGTATTAAGAGCGGATGAAAAGCTAGAAGATGAAATATTTGATAAGATATCGCTTTTCTGTAATGTTAGAAGGGATTGCGTCATAGAAAATCTAACACTTCCTAATTTATATGAAGCTCCTTTAATGCTTGAAGAACAGAATTTTTCTTCAGTTGTTTTAAAATTATTAAATCTTGAAGCTCCTTTACCAGATTTGAGAGATTGGAAAGATTTAATATATAGAATTAAAACAAGAGACAAATTGGTTAGAATTGCATTAGTAGGTAAATATGTTAAGTTGCATGATGCTTACTTATCAGTCGCAGAAGCGATGAGGCACGCAGGTTATTATTGTTCTTCAAAAATCAAGATAGATTGGATTGATTCAGAGACTATTAATAACGATAATGTTTCTATAATATTAAAAGATGTTGATGGTATCATTGTTCCTGGCGGTTTTGGTTCAAGAGGCATAGAAGGAATGATTTTATCAGCTAAATACGCTAGAGAAAACAATATTCCATTCTTTGGAATCTGTTTAGGAATGCAAATATCAGTTATTGAATATACAAGAAACGTATTAGGGTTAAAAGATGCTAATTCTCGTGAATTTGATCCAGATTCTACTAATAAGGTTATTGATTTTGTACCAGGACAAACTGATGAAACAATTAAAGGTGGAACTTTAAGACTCGGTAGTTATCCTTGCGTTTTAGAAGAAGGTACTAAGATGTACGACTGCTATAAAACATCATTTATAAATGAACGCCATCGTCATCGTTATGAATTTAATAATGACTATATTGACGTACTTACAAAAAACGGAATGACAATATGCGGAATGTCTCCTGATAAAAAATTAGTTGAAGCAGTTGAAATAACGGATAAACCTTTTTATATTGGTGTTCAATTTCACCCAGAATTCAAGAGCCGTCCAAATCATCCACATCCTTTATTTTCTGGTTTTATAGAAGCAGCTGTAAATAAAAAATATAATAGATAAATTAAGATAAGGGTCCAAATCCATCGTGACGGAGTTTGGCGGATAAAAATAAAAAGATAATCAGTTTATTAAGGCCATTATAAGCTATAATATACAATTATCTTTTTATTATTGTAGGAGGTGTATTTTTTTGGCGTACACAATCGTTGGAATGTTCGAATTAGAAAATAATTCATGTATATAAACAAAAAGACACTTTGTATATTGATGCAAAATGTCTACTTTTTTGATATTTGGTGGGGCAAATGAGATTCGAACTCACACGCCTGTTGGTGCCACCCCCTCAAGATGGTGCGTCTACCAGTTCCGCCATTGCCCCATATTTTTCGCAACAGCTGGGGCGACTAGTGAGACTCGAACCCACGGAATGCCGGAGCCACAATCCGGTGCGTTGACCAACTTCGCCATAGCCGCCATAGTTGCATAAATATAATACCACCAAAGATGGTATAAATCAAGAAAAGATTTTCAAGCGATTTTGTCCATAATTTAGGCTTAATTTTATAATTTTTAAATTGATATATATTTTCTTTTGTAATATATTTAAAATTGTTATATAATTTTAAAGTCTAATGATAAGGAGGAATCAAAATGTCGTTTAGAGATTTGATGACTGATGATATATTTAGATCCAATGTTGTTTTAGTTGGAATACCATATGATAAAAGTACTTCTATAAAGTCTGGCGCAAGCGAAGCACCTAAAACTTTAAGGGAATTATCTGAATATTTACCGCCATATACAATGTTAATGAATGATATAAAACCATTAAAAATCTATGATGATGGTGATTACAAATTAGAAAAGATGGATGAATCATTTGAATCGTTATCTGAATCACTATATAAAGTATTAAATAATGATAAATTCACTCTATTTGTAGGCGGTGATCATGCGGTTGCGATAAGCACTGAAAAAGCTTTTATTAAGAAAGCTCATGAATTAGGAAAAACACCAGTATTATTCCATTTAGATGCACATGCGGATATATGCGATTTCTATGATGGATCTAAACTTTCTCACGCAACACCTGTTAAAAGAGCGATCGATAATGGATTAGATCCAAATAATACAGTGCTTTTTGGAATAAGAAGCTATGAGGATCAAGAAGTAGAATATTTAAATAATCATAAAGAAATAAAGATATTTAATCCAGAAATGATTAATAATCATCTTGATGATGTATTAAAATATATTTCAAAATATAAATCTAATGATTATATGGTTCACTTATCATTTGATATAGATATGATTGATCCATCATACGCTCCTGGTACAGGAACACCTGAACACTTTGGAGTAGAATCAAATAAAGCATTAGAACTAATACTTAATATTATTAAAAACTTTAACTGCCAAACAATGGACATTGTGGAAATATCACCAGCTCTTGATGTAAACGATGTTACAAGTTGGTTAGGGCTCAAAATACTATATGAAATTTTTTATGTCTTAAAGGAAAAGAACGAACTATGAAACATGTAATGCTTGATGCATACGGAGCTGAAGAAACTCAGTCAAATAATATTCTTCATATCAATGAATTATTAAACGAAATTGCGTTTGAACTAGAACTTGAACCAATCTGTCCTCCACAACTAATTCCATACTATTATGGAAGAGTTAAAGAAGATGTTGGAATCACATCATTTATGATGTTAAGAGGTGGACACATCACTATTCATACATTCCCAATAAGAGAATGTTACTTTGTTGATTGTGTATCTGAAAAAGATTTTGATGTTGATAAATTCTATGATTTGTTCTTTGAAAAACTACATTTTTCAAAAGAAAAATCAAATTATCAAACAACAGATAGAAACGTAAACAACATAAAAAGCGAATTATATGATCCATCTATTGATTTTGGCCCTCACTATATGGCTAAAATCAAAACAGAAAAAGAACCACATATGGAAGATTTGTTTAACTTCTTAGAGAATGTGGTATCAGAAATCGGTATGGATGAAATCACACGTGCTTTTGTTTTAAAGGACACTGTAAAAGATCCAACTTATTTATCTGGAATAATCATTATCGCTCAATCTCATATTTCTGTTCATTATTCATTTAATGAAAAAGTGATATATGCGGATTGTTTCAGTTGTGCACCATTTGATTTTTCTACATTAAATGATGCGTTCTCATCGCTAGGAAAAGTATTAGATTCTAAATTGATCGCAAGAGGTACTAAACACTTATATAAAGTTAAATCAAAAATAGAAAATGATACTTTGTTGGCCTCAACTCGCTGGCAAAAAGTAGTAAAGAAGGAATGTTAATATGAAAGCGTCACATATGTGCTTAAAAACTCTAAAGGAAGCACCACAAGAAGCCGTTATCGATTCACATATTTTGCTTCTAAGAAGCGGAATGATAAAGAAGAACGTTGCGGGTGTATATACTTATATGCCTTTAGGTTTAAAAGTTCTAAATAAAATCGAACAAGTTGTAAGAGAAGAGATGAACGCTATCGGTTCAGAAGAAATTCTATGTAGCGCTCTACAACCAAAAGAATTATGGCTTGAATCTGGAAGATGGAACAAGTATGGACCAGAACTCATGAGATTAAAAGACAGAAACGATCATGATTTCTGTTTAGGTCCTACACATGAAGAAATCTTTACATCAATAGTTAGAGATTCAGTTCAATCATATAAAGAATTACCTATTTCTTTATATCAGATACAAACTAAATATCGTGATGAAATGCGTCCTAGATTTGGTTTAATAAGATCTAGAGAATTCATTATGAAAGATGCGTATACCTTCGATTTAAATGAAGAAGGCTTAAATAAATCATATGATGAAATGTATAAAGCTTATGAAAGAATATTTACTCGTCTTCATTTAAATTTCACCGCAGTGCTTGCGGATACTGGCGCAATCGGTGGAAACGCATCTCATCAATTTATGGCTCTATCTAATATTGGCGAATCTACAATCATCTATAATGATAACTATTCAGCTGACCAAGAAAAAGCCGAAGCAAGACCTGATGTCTATAATGAAGAAGATACTCTTAAAGATATAGAAGAAGTTGATACTCCAAATGTTAAAACTATTGAAGAATTATCTAAATTCTTAAATGTATCTCCTAAGAGAATCATCAAATCTATCGTTTATAAAGATTATGTAAATAATCGTTTAGTATTGTGTTTATTAAGAGGCGATAGAGAAATAAATAAGATTAAAGTCGTTAATAAATTAGGTGTTGGTGAATATGATATAGATTTCGCTACAGCTGATGATTTCAAAGACACTAATTCAGTATTTGGTTTTATCGGTCCTGTTGGATTAAATCTATATACATTAGTTGATAATGAAGTCACAACTATGATTAACGCAATTGCGGGATCAAATAAAAAAGATAAACATATTAAAAATGTTAATTTTGGTAGAGACTTTAATGGTGAAGTTGTTGATATAAGATTAGTAACTAAAGGTGATTTAGATTTAGTTAAAGGTGAACCATTAAAAGAAGAAAAAGGAATAGAAGTTGGACAAGTATTCAAACTTGGGACAAAATATTCTGATTCAATGAAATGTCTATATGTAGATCAAAATGGTAATAGCGTTCCAATGGTTATGGGTTGTTATGGAATAGGAATATCAAGAACTCTTCAAGCTTGTATCGAACAATATCATGATGAGCTTGGTATCTGTTTACCTGAAGATTTAGCTCCATATAAAGCTGTCATTATTCCAATTAAATACGATGGATTAATGAAAGATGTCGCAGATAATCTATATAAAGAATTAAAAGAAAAGAATGTTGATGTTATTCTAGATGATAGAGGTCAATCATTTGGCGTTAAAGCTCATGACTGGGATCTAATTGGTATTCCATATCAAATTGTTGTTGGAAGAGATGCGGTAAATAACCAAGTTGAATTCAAACATAGAAAATCAACTTCAAAAGAAGTAATAGATACTATTGATGCGATAAATAGATTAACAAAATAACTATTAAAAACAGAAATGACTAATCATCATTCCTGTTTTTATTTACTAAATCTATTTTATCTTTTCCTATTTTATATGAATTTAATTTATTTAGATTAACATTTTCATAAGATTTAAAGATATTTTTACTCACTGATTTTGTGTTATCATCTAACTCTCTTATTATATTCTTTATCGTTTTTCTTTTTGAATTTGCGCAAGGAGTAGACCCATCTGTCATAAAACAAGCATACTTCAAAAAATCTAATTCTAATTCTTTAGAATAATTAATGATATCATCTTCATCAACATAATACATTGGCCTAATTAGCTTCATATCCTTAAAGTTTACTGAATCTACTACAGGCCTCATTCCGCCAATTTCACCAGAATATAAAATCGACATAAGAAGAGTTTCATTTATATCGTTTTTATGATGCGCTAGCGCTATTTTATTACATCCTAATTCTTTAGCGTAAGTATATAGTGCTCCTCTTCTCATTTTAGCGCATAGATAACATCTTTTATCTTCGTTCTTTTCCGCAATTTTAAATATTTCAGTTTTAAAAATTTGAAGATTAATACCTAACGCTATTGCGTTTTTATTAATATTATCTAAATCTTCCTTTTTATATCCTGGGTCCATTAAAATATATTCTACATTGAAATTTTTAAGTGGATTATCTTCTAATATTTTAAAACACATAGCCATAAGAAAAGAATCTTTTCCTCCACTTATACAAACCGCAATCTTATCATTATCATTAATTAAATCATAATCTTTAATCGCGTCTAAAAATGGAGTATAGATTTTATGTCTATATTCTCTTTTAAGAGCCTTATAATAAATATTATCCATTACTTAATTTTATCCATCATTCTTGTGATGATTTCGCTCATCTTTCTCATTTGATAAATATCAAGATATTCATATACTCCATGGAAGTTTTCTCCACCATCTCCAAGGTTAGGACAAGGTAGTCCCATAAACGACAATCTTGCGCCATCTGTTCCGCCTCTAATTGGTTCATCTATACATGGAATATTCATTTCTTTATATACTTCATGTACTAGATTTACAGAATATGGATATTTATCAATAACTTCTTTCATATTATCGTATGAATCGGTAATTATTACATTACATAAATCCATATTGTATTTTTTATTTATTAAATCTCTTACTCTACAGAATTCATTTTTAAAATATGATAATTTATTCTTATCGAAGCTTCTTAAAATATAGTGAGCTTCTGATTTTTCTACTTGTCCACTCATTTTAGTTAAATGAATAAAGCCTTCTTTATTTTCTGTGTTTTCAGGTCTAGATAGTGGAAGGAGAGAATGAAATTCTTGAATAACTTCTAATGAATTAATCATCTTATTTTTTGCGCTTCCTGGATGAACAGATATTCCATTTATTATAACTTTAGCGCTAGATGCGTTAAAGTTTTCATATGAAAATCCTCTATAATCTCCACCATCAATTGTATATGCGTATATTCTATTTTCTCCATCTAAACACCAATCAATATCAAAACAATCAGCGCCACGACCAATCTCTTCATCTGGGCTAAAACAGATGATCATATTTGGATAGTTGCCTCTAATTAACATTTTTTCTACTGTATCCATAATGATCGCAACTCCTGCCTTATCATCAGCTCCAAGAAGAGTTGACCCATCAGTAATTACTAAATCATGATCTAAATGATTTGCTAAATTAGGGAACATATCTTTAGATAATATTTTTCCTTTAGATAGTTCAATATCATCTCCAGTATAATGAACTATTCTAGGTTTTATATCCTTTCCACTCGCATCTGGTGATGTATCAACGTGAGCCATTAAGAAAATTGAGTCCTTTCTATTTGAATCTGACTTTATTTTAGCGTATACAAATCCATCTTTAATAAATGCGTTTACACCTAGACTAACTAGTTCATCTTTCAAATAATTTAACAAATTTAGTTCAAGTGGATTAGATGGCCTAGTCTCGCTTTCTTCAATTGAAGTTGTCTCAAATGACACATATTTTAGAAATCTTTCTAATATATCCATAATAATAAATACCGTTCTTCAAAACCTATAAAACTCTATAATACTATAGAATTTTTGTTTGATTCCTTTCTCTTCGAGTCCTATTATATAACATTTTTAGCTATATTTCTAGTTGGTATTAACTCTCCAAAGGCGTTAATTTCGCACGAACGTATGCGTATTATAATTT
>OCVV010898708.1_pt1 | contig 15905 bp, 15 predicted proteins | sample 1539721 | NCBI WGS metagenome assembly OCVV01 (sample SAMN02144230, study PRJEB22623) | gut metagenome | biome: sheep rumen | host: Ovis aries | place: New Zealand
GACTATTGAACTGGTTTTGAGTAAAATGCTTAAGGATAATAAGATTAAAAAGATAGGAACCTATAAAGATGCAAGATACATGAGAAATAACATGACATAAGCTTGAAGATTAAATGACCGATTTAATGAGGTAGTAAAGCTAAGTCAATGCCATATAAATGGCTTAGAGAAAACGCGGAAGGAATAATAAATGAGAATTACTATTGGAGATTTCACGGCTGTCTATTGTAGTGGCGATTATTTGGGTGTACGTCTATGTGTTAGACTGGATGATACAATAGATGGACAGATATTAAAAGTCGCAACAGAAAAAACAGCAAAGCGATATCCATATTTTTGTGTGAGATTTGCGCAAAATGATAGAGAGTATTATCTTGAGGATAATCCTCTTCCAGTTATGACAATTAATAAGGCTTCATCGATAAGACTGTTAACAGAAGAAGTCAATTATCATGTATGGGCGGTATGCTATAAAGACGATTATATATACTTTGATGTCTTTCATGGGCTGGCCGATGGAAATCAAATGTATCGTATGCTTTCTACACTCCTGTATTATTATATGAGTGAACGGTATGGAGATGTTGAAGTACAGGATATATTAACGTTGGAAGTTCCTATTTCAGACGAAGAAACTGATGATCCAATAGAAAAATTATTTGCAGACAGTGCTGAATGCTCATCATATAGTTCGAAGAAACCAGAAGAACAGCATGCTGCATTCAAATGTGTGGCTGATGGTGGTTCCGAATCAGGTGAACATATGTTTTATGATATAGCGATACCAGAAGCTGAGTTTGTCAGATTTGCTTCTGAATATGGAGCAACTCCTGGAAATATGATAACTCTTCTTATGGCTCGTGCTATAGTAAGTGTTCATCCAGAATGTGATAAATCACCGGTTGGTTATTATTTTATAAACTGCCGGCCCATGCTGGGAGTAGCAAAAAGCAGTCATAACTGCATATCTATGGTACGAATAGAATATAGTAAAGATATTCAAAAACTGGACTTTAAAGAGCAGTGTAGGTTATATCGTGAACTTACTCGTGCTGAGAGTTCTCCGGAAGTTGTGCGTAAATCAATGATGGGACTTGCTTCAAAAGTGAATTTGCTTATGAAACTTCCAACTGTTAAAGATAAAGAGAAAGCTGTTGACGAGCTACGTGCAGCTGGTAAGCCTTTTAGTACATATGGAGTAAGCTACGTTGGCAGGTGGAAATATAGCTCAATTGAAAAACATATTAGAGAATTCTGGACTCATGTAGTCGGACGGAGCGAAATAAGTATAGAAATTGCTGCAGTTGCTGGGAATATTTTCATGTCATATCAACAAGGCATTAAAGATGAATCATATGTATATGAATTTATTAATCAGTTGAACAATTTCGGAATTCCGACCATGCTTGTAAGGAAAATGCCAGTAGATGTTGAGAAAATTACAGAAAAAGTGATTTTCTGATAGTTTCTTTGTTTACATGTGTTCAGACTTGTTTATGAGCTTCTTTTTGGTTGTTTCTAAAGTTGGTTCAGCAATCGTAACGATGACCACAAGGTTGCTGCTAATATTGGAGTTGATAATATGATACTATTGGTTGTAGATACACAAAAGGGTTGTTTTAATGAAAATTTGTATTTGTTTGAAACAATAAAGAAGAATATAAAACAACTAATTACTTTAGCAAGAGAGAATGATGTTGAAGACTATTAAGAAGCAGATATATGTAAAGCCTGACGACAATATGCTTTTTGTTTATATAGAGGATCCAGTTCCTAAAAAGAATTTTATCATTAGTCTTTTGGGACCTGCAACAATCCTGGGAGTAATCCCATATGTAATTTGGTTTATTGTTGCTCCGATATTTTCACCAGTAATTTCAATTGCAATCTTTGCATATTCTTTCATGATGCTACTTTGTGCAGTGGGTGATTATTTAAACGCATTCAACTGCATCCGCCAGGTTCCAAAAGATGGAAAAGTATTGAACAGTGGGTGGCATTCATATTGGATTCAGTAAAAATACGGAAATATTGGAATTGTAAGTTCTACCGGAATTTTATAGCATAACTGATTATGAAGGTGAGGGTGAATTATGTTTTTATTCAGTAAATTGTTTCATAAAGATAAGGAAAAGGAAAAAACCGAAAAAAATGACAATCCTAATGTTATTAAGCTCCCTTGTGGGTCGTTTTTATTCTCGGATGATGATCCAATCGAGATCGGCTATGAAGCTGATATAGATTGGTATGAGAAAACTTCAGATTTATATTATCAGCCTATCGGTGTATTTATAGAAGTAGATACTCCTGGAACAAGGGATGCCGCTATAGGGTTTGAACGCTTTACCAGACGCTATGACGATCGGGATGCGATAGACTATAAAGTAAAACTGGCAGTCGCCGAACACTATCTCGGTGACAAGAGTTCAATAGTAACTGATTATAATGATACTATGTCCAGGGAAGAGTTTCTGGAGAATTTGAAGATTGTGTTTATCTCATTTTATAGAAGTGGAAAAAAAGTTTATCATCTGGAATTTCCCTGGGTGCGTGACGATAAAGACGGTGTTATTGTTATATATGATGAGAATGATAAAGTGACAGTATTAGAAGATATTGAATATTTTAAGAATTTTCAATCTCTTATTTATCCGGAATAGTGTGCGTTGGGAAACTATATGCATATTTTGCTTTAATTAAATCTGTATATATTGCTATATATCTAGCTGTATATTTGTTACATAAAAATGTAAAAAATGTTGTTGTGATTAGTCATTTATGATAAAATCAAGTTTGTTGGATTTATTCCATTATCATGCTAGTATTGAGGGGTAGATGAAATGGCAAAATTATTTATTAAGGCTCAGGATCTGGAGGAATATGATTCCGTTAAGGTCTTTAATGAAAGAGGAAAAGAGGTTTATTATACAAAGGATGATTTTATTGCGACAGGTCACAGGATAAAGGTTTTCCTGGCGGAAACTATTAGTGAATGTGCTTATGTTCAGGAAAAGGTCAGCCGAAATGATATATATTTTGAATTTGCAGCACGAGATAAGTTCGGAACTATATCCAGAGATCCTATGTCAAGACTTCAGAGATATGATATAGATTATGATGAAGACTGGGAGATAGAAGGAGACGGTGCTAACTGGAGATATGTTCTTTATAGAGGTGCTATTCCTATTATGACTGTTAGAAATGAACCATATCTTATTCCCGGTCAGGCGCTTAATATGTGTGATACCTATATTATGGAGATAGACAGTGATTCAGAAATTCTTATATGTCTTTCCTTTGCGCTTGCTGTATATGCACTTAATAAGTATCAGTACTAAGATATTTAATAATTATTAATGTATTTGGAGGGGTTTATGAAGAAGAGACTTGTTACACGAAGTGATTTTGATGGACTTGTATGTGCTATGCTTCTTAAGGAGTTGGATCTTATAGATGAAATAAAGTTTGTTCATCCTAAGGATGTTCAGGACGGGAAGATTGATATTACTGAAAATGATATAACCACTAATCTTCCTTTTGATCCAAGAGTAGGACTTGCTTTTGATCACCATGAGAGTGAGCTTCTCAGAAATAAGAAGGAAGACTATGAGGGCAAATATATAATAGATGGCGATGCTAAGTCGGCTGCGAGAGTTGTGTATGATTATTACGGTGGTGCTGAAAGATTTGACAGAGTCAGTGAAGAGATTATGACTGCTGTTGATAAGGGTGACAGTGCTGACTTTACTGAAGAAGAGATACTTCATCCTGATGGCTGGGTTCTGATGAACTTCCTTATGGATGCCAGAACCGGACTTGGAAGATTCCATGATTTCAGAATATCGAATTATGAACTTATGATGGAGCTCATTGATTATTGTGTCGATCATACTATAGATGATGTGCTTGCTCTTCCGGATGTCAAGGAAAGAGTTGATATGTATTTCGAGCAGCAGGAGAAGTTTGTTGAACAGTTAAAGCGTATAACCAGGATAGAGGATAAGGTTGCGGTTATAGATCTTAGAAATGAGGAAATTATCTATACAGGAAACCGTTTTATGGTTTATGCTCTCTGGCCTGAGATACAGATGTCTGTTCATGTTGCCTGGGGCTTCAAGAAGCAGAATACGGCGGTTATGATTGGAAAGTCTATCATCAATAAGACATCAGATTTTAATATTGGTGAGCTCTGCCTCAGCTATGGTGGAGGCGGTCATGCGAATGCAGGAACCTGTCAGATTGATAATGACAAGGTTGATGCTGAGCTTCCACATATTATTGCAAAGCTTAATGGTGCTGAATAATTATTATAATTATAATAAAAGGGTGTCAGTATGATACCCTTTTATTGTGTCATGCCTATGCTTGACACTGGTAGGGGGGACTATGTTATTATCTGATACTGTGAAATAGTCCTCGATTTCGGAGAAATTGTGGATCCCGAGCAAGGCGAGGGACACATTCTGCGAAGCAAGGACTCAGATACTGTTTAAATATTGTTATAGAAGAGAGAAGATATGAATCATTTAGATCAAAGCAAGATAAGAAATTTTTGTATTATAGCTCATATCGATCATGGTAAGTCCACACTGGCTGACCGGATTATAGAGATGACAGGTACGCTTACCAATCGAGAGATGCAGGAACAGGTTCTTGATAATATGGACATAGAAAGAGAGAGAGGAATAACCATCAAATCTCAGGCGGTTCGTATTATTTATAATGCCAAAGACGGTCAGGAATATATTCTCAATCTTATAGATACTCCGGGACATGTTGATTTTAATTATGAGGTTTCCCGTGCACTGGCTGCCTGCGAAGGTGCTGTTCTTGTGGTGGATGCGGCTCAGGGCGTTGAGGCTCAGACACTTGCGAATGTATATATGGCTATAGAACATGACCTGGAAGTATTTCCGGTTATCAATAAGATCGACCTTCCTTCTGCCGATCCTGAAAGGGTTAAAACTGAAATAGAAGATGTTATCGGTATAGTGGCAGAAGATGCGCCTCTGATCTCTGCGAAGAATGGTATTAATATAGAGTCTGTTCTTGAGTCGATAGTTGAGAAGATTCCTGCACCAAAGGGAGATAATGATAAGCCTTTTAAAGCTCTTATATTTGATAGTCTTTATGATTCCTATAAGGGTGTAATCATATTCTGCCGGGTATTTGACGGAAATATTCATAAGGGTTCCAGGATTCACATGATGGAGACGGGAGCAGAGGCAGATGTTGTTGAGGTAGGTATATTTGGTGCCGGTCAGTTCATACCTCAGGAAGAGATAAGTGCCGGAATGGTAGGTTACATCACAGCATCTCTTAAGAATGTAAGAGATACTGAGGTGGGTGATACGGTTACGGATGCCAATAATATGTGTGACCAGGCACTTCCCGGTTACAAGAAAGCGCGTCCGATGGTATTCTGTGGTATATATCCGGAGGATGGTGCCAAGTACCATGAGCTTAAGGATGCTCTTGAGAAGCTTCAGCTAAACGATGCCTCTCTTTCGTATGAACCCGAAACCAGTATTGCTCTGGGCTTTGGATTCAGATGCGGTTTCCTTGGTCTGCTGCATCTTGAGGTTATTCAGGAGAGACTGCAGAGAGAATATAATCTTGATATTATAACAACTGCACCTTCGGTTGTTTATAAGGTGCATAAAACAGATGGAGAGATTATCGAGCTTACCAATCCGTCCAATCTTCCTGATCCTTCTGAGATTGACTATATGGAAGAGCCGATAGTGGATGCAGAGATTATGGTTACGGCAGAGTTTACCGGAGCTATAATGAAGCTTTGTCAGGAGAGAAGAGGTATATATCAGAGTATGGAATATCTGGAGGAAACCAGAGTACTTCTCAAATATGAAATGCCTCTTAATGAGATAATATATGATTTCTTTGATGCGCTTAAGTCTCGTTCCAGAGGCTATGCTTCCTTTGACTATGAGCTAAAGGGCTATGCCAGATCAAATCTCTGTAAGCTGGATATTCTTATTAACAGAGAAAATATTGATGCACTTTCCTTTATTGTTTTCAGGGATTCTGCTTATGAGAGGGGCAGAAAGATGTGCGAGAAGCTCAAGAAGGAGATTCCGAGACATCTGTTCGAGGTTCCTATACAGGCTGCAATTGGTGGCAAGGTAATAGCAAGAGAAACCATTAAGGCTCTCCGCAAGGATGTGCTTGCCAAGTGTTATGGCGGTGATATTACACGTAAGAAGAAGCTTCTGGAAAAACAGAAGGAAGGTAAGAAACGTATGCGTCAGGTTGGTTCAGTAGATGTACCGCAGCAGGCGTTCATGGCTGTACTGAAGCTTGATGATGAAGACTAGTCAGAAAGGTTTAAAGTAATGAAAAAACCTTTAAGTATATATATTCATATACCATTCTGTAAGCATAAGTGCATGTATTGTGATTTTCTTTCATTTGCCAACGAAACTGTAACTACTCAGATACAGTATATAAATGCGCTGATGAATGAGATTAATCTGTATAAGCCTTATGCTGACAGATATATAGTTAAGACCATTTATATAGGCGGAGGTACTCCGTCTATTCTTGATGAAGCCCTGATAGGAAATGTGCTTGATCATATTAGAGAAGTATTTAAGGTGGATAGATTTGCGGAGATAACCATTGAGGCAAATCCGGGTACCATTAAATATACGGATCTTCTTATGTTCAGGGATAAGGGTATCAACCGTATTTCCATAGGGCTTCAGTCTTCGGATGATGATCTTCTCAGACTTCTGGGAAGGATTCATACCTTTGATGATTTCCTGGGCGGTTTTGATGCGGCAAGGCGTGCCGGCTTTGAGAATATAAATGTCGATATAATGAGCGGGCTTCCCGGACAGGACATGCATACTCTGGTGGATACGCTGACGAGAGTTACAGAGCTTAACCCAGAACACATTTCAGTATATTCACTTCAGGTTGAAGAAGGAACACCTATAAGTATGAGACCTGATATACTTAGGACCATTCCGGATGAAAATCTGGACAGGGCAATGTATGCAATGACTAAAAAGGTTCTCAGAACTGCCGGCTACAGACGATATGAGATATCCAATTATTCTAGAAAGGGCTATGAGAGCAGGCATAATACCGTTTACTGGACAGGTGGACAGTATATAGGTCTGGGAGTGGGAGCCGCTTCATTTTTTAAGGGGGAAAGATTTAGTAATATAACTAATCTGGCTAATTATATTGAAATCTGCGAGGATATTCGTGAGGAGATTATAAAGGAAACCGATCCTGTCAGACTTTATGATTCTGCAACCTCTATCCTTAGAGAAAATGTCCAGATTATGTTTATAGACTCTCGGATAGAAGAGTTTATGTATCTTGGTCTTCGCATGACTGATGGAATCAGCAGAGCGGAATTTCAGGAAAGGTTTAAGCGTGATATGTTTGAAATATACGCTGAACCTATTAATAAATATATAGATTCGGGTTATATGGAAATGAACGGAGACCGTATCAGACTTACTGATAAGGGACTTGATGTAAGTAACTACATTTTAGCGGATTTTATTCTTGATAAGTAAAATTAAATCTTGACACTTAGTCTCTATTGGAGTACATTAAATAGAGTAATTAGCACTCAAAAATAATGAGTGCTAATAGCTAAGAGTTAACGAAACTTATATGTATGTTATTTAACTGAATATAATAACAGAAATGTATATATAAGCTTCTGTTCAGTTGGGTTTAACAATTAAATAAAGGATGGTGATAATATGGATCATGATTTGGAATACGATCTTGATGACAGGAAACAGACCATCCTCAGAGAAATCATTTCCAATTATCTCGAAACCGGAGAGCCTGTTGGATCAAGAACTATTTCAAAGCTTTCAAATCTGAATCTCAGCTCAGCAACAATCAGAAATGAAATGTCTGATCTTGAAGAGCTTGGATATCTGGTTCAGCCTTATACATCAGCAGGAAGGATTCCTACAGATAAGGGTTACCGCTTCTATGTTGATAAGGTGATGGCAGAAAAGGATGAAAGCGTTAAAGAACGTGAAGGCGCTCTCCTGGAAAGAGTGGATAAGCTTGAGGCACTTCTTATGCAGGTTGCCAAAGTCCTTGCATATAATACACAGTATGCAACGATGGTCACCACACCGATGCTTATGAACAAGCAGGTTAAGTTCATACAGCTTTCTCAGGTTGATGAAGAAAAGCTGGTAGCAGTAATCGTGGTTGGAGATAACATTGCCAAGAATAAGCTGATCAAGGTATCCAGACCTCTTATAAATGAAGAGGTTCTCAAGTTTAATCTTCTTCTTAATACATTTTTGCAGGGTATGAATGTAGAGCAGATCAATCTTGAGCTGATGCAGACTATGAAGAAAGAGGCCGGAGAGTATGCTGATATACTTGAAAGTATCTTTGAAGGCATAATAGATGCTGTTAAAGAAGCTGAGGAAATGAAGATATATACCAGTGGTGCTTCGAACATCCTTAAGTTTAATGAACTTGGTGATGTATCTAAGGCAACTGCACTTCTGGAAACATTTGAGGAACAGACAGGCCTGAATGAACTGGCAGACGAGACGCTTAGGTCAGGGGATGATGGTCATAATATTCAGATATATATCGGAGATGAAGCTCCGGTACAGAATATGAAGGACTGTTCTATTGTTACTTCAACTTACCAGCTTCCTGAAGGTGCCAAGGGTACGATAGGTATCATTGGTCCGAAGAGGATGGATTATCGTAAGGTGGTTAGTACTCTCAAAAATCTGACCGACGAGCTGGATAATATATTCCGATACAATGATGACAAAAGAGGTGAAGATTAATGGCAAAAAGAACTATGAATGATAAGCTTCGTAATCTGAAAGAAGAAAAAGAAAATGCAGGGCTTCCTGCAGAGCAGAAGATCAAGATTACAGAGGGAGCTGAACCGGAGGGTACTAAAGCTGTGATCGATGAAGAGCTTGATTTTGATGAAGATGATGAGGCTGCAAGACCAAAGCCGGTGCCTAAGAAGAACCGCAGGGGAAGCAAGCAGATACAGGCTGAACTTGCACAGGCAAAGGAACTGGCCGAAGGCAATAAAGAAAAGTACAAGAGGCTTCTGAATGAGTTTGATAATATGCGTGAGCGTAACAAGAAAGAAAACTCAGAGATGGCAGATAAAGGTGCCATGGAAGCGCTGCAGAAGATACTTCCTGTTATAGATAATCTTGAGAGAGCTCTTGAGACGATCAATCAGGATGAAAAAACTCCATTTGAAGATGGAATTGAAAAGATTTATAAGCAGCTTATGGATGCTCTGGAAGGAATCGGAGTTGTTCCAATGAATGCTGCCGGAAAAGAATTTGATCCTAATCTGCATAATGCAGTTATTCATGAAGAAAATGAAGAAATGGGTGAAAACCTCGTGGCTGAGGAGATGCAGAAGGGATACTTTTATAAAGACAATGTACTTAGACATGCAATGGTAAAGGTTGTTAACTAAGTATTACATGGATTTATGGTTATTATTTTTAATTTGTAATTATTTTAGGAGGATTATATAAAATGGGAAAAATAATTGGTATTGACTTAGGTACTACAAACTCATGTGTAGCTGTAATGGAAGGTGGAAAGCCTGTAGTTATTACTAACGCAGAAGGCTCTCGTACTACACCTTCAGTTGTTGCTTTTCTGAAGTCAGGAGAGAGAGTTGTTGGTGATGCAGCAAAGCGTCAGGCTGTTACAAATGCTGATAAGACAATATCTTCTATCAAGAGACATATGGGTTCTGATTATAAAGTAGAGATAGATGATAAGAAGTATTCACCGGAAGAGATTTCAGCCATGACTCTTCAGAAGCTGAAGGCTGATGCTGAAGCATATATCGGTGAGAAGGTAACAGAGGCTGTCATTACAGTTCCTGCTTACTTTACAGATTCTCAGAGACAGGCTACAAAGAATGCCGGTAAGATCGCAGGTCTTGATGTAAAGCGTATTATTAACGAGCCTACAGCAGCAGCCCTTTCTTATGGTCTTGATAATGAGAAAGAGCAGAAGATTATGGTATATGACCTTGGTGGTGGTACATTCGATGTATCTATCATTGAGATCGGTGAAGGTGTTATCGAGGTTCTTGCTACAGCAGGTAACAACAAGCTTGGTGGTGATGACTTTGATAACAAGATTACAGAGTACATGCTTGAGGAGTTCCAGAAGAAGGAAGGCGTAGATCTTTCAACAGATAAGATGGCTATGCAGAGACTTAAGGAAGCTGCTGAGAAGGCTAAAAAGGAGCTTTCATCACAGACAGTTACTAACATCAACCTTCCATTCATCACAGCAACTGCTGATGGTCCTAAGCATTTTGATATGGATCTTTCAAGAGCTAAGTTCGATGAGCTTACAGCAGATCTTGTAGAAGCTACACGTGGTCCTGTTAATCAGGCACTTGAAGATGCAGGTCTTACACCTAATGAGATCGATAAGGTTCTTCTTGTTGGTGGTTCTACACGTATCATCGCTGTTAAGGATGCTGTTAAGCATATTACAGGTAAGGATCCATTCCAGGGAATCAACCCTGATGAGTGTGTTGCTATCGGTGCCTGCATACAGGGTGGTAAGCTTGCAGGTGATGCCGGTGCTGGAGATATCCTTCTTCTTGATGTTACTCCACTTACACTTTCTATCGAAACAATGGGTGGTATAGCTACTCACCTTATTGAGAGAAATACAACTATTCCTACACATAAGAGCCAGATATTCTCAACAGCTCAGGATAATCAGGATGCTGTTGATATCAATATAGTACAGGGTGAAAGAGAGTTCGCTAAGGATAACAAATCACTTGGTAGATTCCGTCTTGATGGTATCGCTCCTGCACGTAGAGGTGTTCCTCAGATCGAGGTTTCCTTCGATATTGATGCAAATGGTATAGTTAATGTTTCAGCTAAGGACCTTGGTACAGGTCGTGAGCAGCATATCACAATTACTTCCGGAACATCACTTTCAGATGATGATATCGAGAGAGCTATGAAGGAAGCTGCTGAGTACGAAGCTCAGGATAAGAAGCGTAAGGAAGGCGTTGAGATACGTAACGATGCTGATGCTATCGTATTCCAGACAGAGAAGGCTCTTCAGGAGGTTGGTGATAAGCTGAATGGAGATGATAAGAAGAAGGTTGAGGATGACCTTGCTTCACTTAAGACAATCATTGAAGGAACAGATATAGAGAACCTTTCAGATTATGATATCGAGAAGCTTAAAGCTGGTAAGGATGCTCTTATGGCATCAGCTCAGCAGCTCTTTGAGAAGCTTTATGAGCAGAGTGGTCCTGGTGCTAACGCTGGTACAGGAGCAGGTACACCTAACTATGGTGATGATGTTGTTGATGGAGATTTCACAGAGGTATAATCTTTCGAAGGGTGAATGAGAAATGGCAGATGAAAAAAGAGATCTATATGAGGTTCTAGGAGTCTCAAAGAATGCAAGTGATGCAGAGTTAAAAAAGGCTTATAGAGTCCTTGCTAAGAAGTATCATCCTGATGCCAATCCAGGAGATAAAGAGGCGGAGGCGAAGTTCAAGGAGGCATCCGAGGCTTATGCTATCCTCTCTGATCCTGAGAACAGACGTAAGTATGATCAGTTTGGTTTTGCTGCATTTGATCAGAATGGTGGTCCTGGCGGTGGTGGATTTGGCTTCGACTTCGCTGATATGGGAGATATCTTTGGAGATATCTTCGGAGATATGTTTGGCGGTGGACGTGCCAGACAGAGTAATGGTCCTATAAAGGGTGCGGATATAAGAACAACAGTTCGTGTAACCTTTGAAGAGGCTATATTTGGTACTCAGACAGAGATTGAGCTTCCTCTTAAGGATGAATGTCCGGTTTGTAAGGGAAGCGGTGCTCAGCCCGGACATGCTCCTGAAACCTGTACCAAGTGTGGTGGTAAAGGCCAGGTCGTTTATACACAGCAGTCACTCTTTGGTATGGCTCGTACTGTTCAGACTTGTCCTGATTGTACCGGTAGTGGAAAGATCATCAAGTATAAATGTTCTAACTGTGCCGGTTCCGGATATGTAAAGAGTAAGAAGAAGATTCAGATCAAGGTACCTGCCGGTATAGATAATGGTCAGTCCATCAGACTTCGTGATATGGGTGAGCCGGGTATAAACGGTGGTGAAAGAGGAGACCTGCTTGTTACTATTCTTGTTGACAAGCATCCTGTATTCCAGAGACAGGGATATGATATTTATTCTTCTGAGCCTATATCCTTTACTCAGGCGGCACTTGGCGGTAAGGTTCAACTGAATACTATTGATGGTCCTTATAACTATGATATTGCTCCAGGTACACAGACTAATACCAAGGTAAAGCTTAAGGGTAAGGGTGTTCCTACACTGAAGAACAAGACTGTACGTGGCGATCATTATGTTACTCTTGTAGTTCAGGTTCCTGAGAATCTTACTGAAGAGCAGAAGTCGATTCTTAATCAGTATGAGCATGCTTCAGGTCCGGCTGTAAATGCCAGATCATCAACTGATTCGGCAGGAGATTTCTCCTTTGGCGGACATAAGAAGAAGAAATTCAGGAAGTAGTTTTATATAAACTTTGTAATTGCAGGGTTTTTATCGATATTAGCAATTAACGGATAATAACCAGCTTGTAATGCTTGTTACAGGCTGGTTTTTCTGTTATACTTACGCGGTGATTGGATCTATATATGATTAAAGGGAGGATATATACTTGATCTGGAAGAAATTTACTATTGATACAACAGTAGAGGTTGTTGATATACTATCAGATTTTCTCAGTGAAAATGGAATAGAAGGTATTCAGATAGAGGATAATGTACCCCTTTCTGAGGAAGAAATCAAACAGATGTTTGTCGATATTCCGCTTATAACTGGTGAAGATGATGGTACAGCAAGGGTGTCCTGTTTTCTTGACAGCAGTTTTGATAATGCCAGAATTGACTCACTTAAGAAGCTGGTGTCAGAGGAGCTGACAAGACTTAGCGAGTTTCTACCGGTTGGAAGTGGAAATATCACAGTAGAAGAAACAACTGATGACTCTACCTGGAATGATAAGTTTAAAGAAAACATGAAGCCCATCAGATTGTCTCAGGATATTGTGATTATGCCTGATACTGATTTTGAGTATGATTTTGAAGTGCTTCCTGATGATAAGGTTATACATATTAAGTCTGTCACTGCATTTGGAACGGGAACACATGAAACTACTAGACTTTGTTTAGAACAGGTTAAAGGCTATATGTCAGAAGGGGACTCCGTTTTTGATATAGGCTGTGGCAGTGGAATACTTTCAATAGGCGCATGCCTACTGGGGGCTGGATATGTTCATGGGCTTGATATTGATCCTGAAGCGGTTAAGGCTAGCCGTATAAATGCAGAGGCAAGCGGACTGAGCGAGGACAGAATAGAGTTTTCCTGTGGAAATCTTCTTGCCGATAACAGAATAGCAGAGAATTATCTTTCCCAGGATGATAACAGAAAGCGTATGGAAAAGGCGAGCATTGGTTCGGGCATAGCTTCCCCGGTAAATCCTGATAATGCTGCAATGATGGTTGATATTAAGCTGGGAAGCGCTGATCCTGTTTCAGCCAGAAAATATGATATAGTTGTGGCAAATATTTTGGCGGATGTTATCATACCTTTATCATTAATTGTACCTGAATATCTTACCGAAAAGGGAGTATTTATCGCATCGGGTATTAGTGATAAAAAGGAAAGCGAAGTAGTGGATGCTCTTATAAATAATGGTTATGAGATATTGGGTATAACCAGGGAAAATGAGTGGGTTTGTATTGTGAGCAGGCTGGGCTGATTATGCATAGATTTTTCGTTGAAAATGTAATAAGTGCTGATAAAACGGTAAGCATTACGGGTGAAGATGTAAATCATATAGCCAGCGTCCTTAGACTGCGAGTCGGTGACGATATAGTGGTGAGTGATGGTTCTTCAAGGGAATATGATTGCAGGATTACAGCTATTGATATTCAGAATGAGATTGTTACAGCTAATATCATAGATATAAATGATAATAATTCTGAACTGCCTGCTGATATATATCTGTTTCAGGGTTATCCGAAGGGAGACAAATTCGAGCTTATAGTACAGAAATGTGTTGAGCTTGGTGTTCATGCTGTGATACCGGTTATGATGGACAGAACTATAGTAAAACTCGAAGAAAAGAAAAAGGATAAGAAGGTGCAGAGGCTCAGGAGTATATCTGAGGCGGCGGCAAAGCAGTCCAGACGTGGGATAATACCTGAGGTTATAGATGTTATGACGATGAAGCAGGCAGTTGCCTATGCCGGTAGCAATATGGACTATGTTATTTTTCCATATGAGCTTGCTGAAGGCATGGATAACAGCAGGAAAATGATATATGAGATCTGTGATGCTGTAACTAAAGGTATTTCAGAAAGTGGAGATGATATTTCAAAGAAAAAAATTGGAATATTTATCGGACCTGAGGGTGGATTTGCAGAATCAGAAGCGGAAGCACTTCAGGGTATCGGAGCTTATACTATATCACTTGGGCACAGGATACTCAGAACAGAAACTGCAGGATTGATGGTCTTGTCTGTTATTGGATTTTTACTGGACAGAGACTGATATAATGTTGCATTTAGAAGGATTTTTGATGTTTGGTTATAACTACGGAGGAAAAAATGGAGGCATATTTTGATAATAGTGCTACTACCAGGGTTTATGACGAAGCGATAGATATTATGGTACAAACCATGAAAGAAGATTATGGTAATCCATCTTCGCTTCATTTTAAGGGGCTTGCTGCTGAACATATAGTTGAGCATAGCAGAAGTATTATCGCAAAGAGTCTCAGGTGTCTGCCTGAGGAAATTATTTTTACTTCCGGAGGAACGGAATCAAATAATATGGCAATAGTCGGGACGGTGCTGGCGAAGAAAAGAAGTGGGAAGCATATAGTTGTTTCATCGGTTGAACATGCTTCTGTTTCTGCGGTAATGCAGTTTCTCATAAGAGAAGGCTGTGAGGTTACATTTATCCCGACAGATGAAAGAGGGATAGTTTCTCCGGAGGCTTTTGCTGATGCTGTAAGAGAAGATACAGTCCTGGTTTCCTGTATGCACATTAATAATGAGATTGGTTCGGTAATGCCTGTTGCTGAGATAGCCAAAGCTGTTAAGTGTAAGAATCCGAAGGTATATATGCATGTAGATGCTATCCAGTCCTTTGGAAAGATTCCTGTTATTCCGAGACAGATGGGCTGCGACCTACTTTCTGTTTCGGGACACAAGCTGCACGGTCCTAAGGGCTCCGGGTTTTTGTATATTAAAAAAGATGTGCTGCTCAGACCGATAATCTACGGTGGCGGACAGCAGAAAAATATGCGTTCAGGTACGGAAAATGTTCCTGCGATTGCCGGACTTGGTGTAGCGGTTGAGAAGACATTTGATGGTTTCGAAGAGAAGATACAGCGTATTAGAAATCTCAGGAATCATCTATGTGAGGAACTTCTTAAGCTTCCGGATGTGTATGTAAATACTGATCTTGAAAATGGAGCGCCGCATATAGCCAGTGTCAGTTTTGTCGGGGTTCGCGCGGAGGTTATGCTGCATGCTCTTGAGGATAAGGGTATCTATGTATCATCAGGTTCAGCCTGTTCCTCTAACAAGAATAAGGAATCAGCAGTCCTTCATGCCATAGGACTTGATAAGAAAAAGATTGAGTCAACGCTCAGATTCAGCTTCGGAGAGGATAATACTATGGAAGAGGTTGACTATGCGACTGGTATTATATCGGATATGCTTCCGATGCTTAGACATTATGTCAGAGGATGATGAATGTGACAAAGTGCCCGGTGACAAATTGCCCGGTGACAAAGTGCCTGTCCCCCTGTCACGGTGACAAGGTGCCTGTCCCC
>OCVV011099618.1_pt1 | contig 15901 bp, 25 predicted proteins | sample 1539721 | NCBI WGS metagenome assembly OCVV01 (sample SAMN02144230, study PRJEB22623) | gut metagenome | biome: sheep rumen | host: Ovis aries | place: New Zealand
GAAAGCCGCTTCTGTCCGTCTCCCACTCCACCCCGCGCTCGTCCAGCATGCGGCGCAGCTCGTCGGTCGCGGTCACTCTTTCACCCCCAGCTTCCGCGCCATGCGCTTGTAGGCCAAGAACTGCCGAACGTGAACGCTGTTGCCGCGCATGGTCCACTCTAGCGATAGCAGCATGTCGTGCGCCAATGCCCGCAGGTCCTCAATGTCCGCTTCACGATGGGCCACCATGTCGCAGAGGTCTCGACGGTGCATCGAGACGTTGTCGTTGTAGAGCGCGTCAGAGCGCCGCGCTTGTTCCGTTGTCGTCACTCCCCCAACAGCTCCTCCCATGAGCACTTGAGCACGTCGCGCATCCTGCGCAGCGTGCCGATGCTCGGCTCGTTAATCCCCCAGTACCAGTAGTTGACGCACACTCGACCGACGCCCATGCGCCGCGCGAGCTCCGATTGCGTGAGCTTGCGCGACGCCATGAGCGACTGCAGTCGAATGTGGAAAGGCTCGGACAGCATTAGAACGGGATGTCGTCGTCGTACGTGTCCGCTGTGGCCGCCTGTTGGGCCGAATTCGCCGCGCTGTAGCCATAGGCGGGTGTCTGTTGCGTTTGCGCCACCTGCGGGCTGTATTTGGGCTTAGAATCGCCCGCGCGGCTCATGAACTCTATCTCGTCCACGATGACCTCGAGCTTGGAGCGGCGCTGCCCGTCGCGCTCCCAAGAGCTGTAGCGTAGCTTGCCGTCGACGGCGACCTTCGTCCCCTTGGTGAGGTACCCCGCGAGCGAGTCGGCGCGCTTCCCGAACAGAGCGCAGTCGACGTAGTTGGGCACGTCTTCCCACTCGCCCGTCTGCGGGTTCTTTCGGCGGTCGTTGACGGCAACGCCGAACCCTAGGACGGCGGTGCCGCCCTGCGTGACGCGCAGCTCGGAATCGCGCGTTAGGTTGCCGGAGATGCTTACCCTGTTGATGCTCATGTGCGCTCCTAGTCTCGCGATGCCACGACGCCGTCCACGCCGCCCAGGTACTCGGTGCCGACGACGTAGGCGTTCTCCAACTTGTGCATGTACTCGATGGGCGTGTTTGCCGCCGTGGTGCCCGTGTGGTACCAGCAGAAGTATCCGGTGCCGGTGCTGTTCGGTCGCTTGACCTTGCCCAGCTCGAAGCGGTCGCCATTGACGTAGACGAACAGCTCGCCAATCTCGAACGTCGGCATCAGAACTCCACCTCATCCTCGTAGAGGTCAGGCTCAACGGCGGTGATCTGCGTCTGGCCCTCGGCCTGCACGACGACGTCGGTCACGTCCTCGACCTCCGCCACCTGTTGCTGCTGTGCTGCCCTTGCGAGCATGCCCTCGACCTCGGCGTCCACGGTTGAGATGCCGCCCTCCTTGAACTTGCCCCAGAGATAGGGCTTGACGTCGCCCTCGGCGTACCCAGCCGCAACGAGCCGCGCGGTTGCGGCCTTGAGCTTCTCGAGCTCGCCGTCGGTCGGCGCCGTGCGCTGCACGGTCGCCTCGACTGGCCGCGCGGGTTCGCGCCTTGGCTCTGCGTAGAGGTAGCGCGGCATGTCCTCGACGTCCTGCGTGAAGATGTCGCTCGCCGCCGTGGTGCTCTTGACGGCATCGACGAACGCACGCTTCTTTGCCATCTTCATGACGGTGTTGTACACGTCGGCGATGTCGGGGTTCTCGATGCGCTGTTTCGAGCTATTGACCCACTTGGAGCGATAGCGGTACTTGCTCTCCAGCGTGGAGCATATGCCCACGCCGTAGCCCATGACCTCGCCGGTGTCGCGACTCGTGAGCGTGCAGGTGACCTCGTACTCGCGATGTCCGCCCTGGTGGTCCGTACGGTTGATTTCGTACTTGGGCACGAGGTGGAACATGTACGCGATCTTCTCCGCGCCGCTCTGTAGCAGAGACGGCTTGTTACCCGTGCCGGGGATAACGCCGTAGTGCTCGCCCTCGCGTAGTACCTGCTTCATGAGGTACTGAATCTGGTTGACCTGTTGGCGCACCTCGATTGCGCCCTGCTGGTCGGGGCTTGCCATGATTGCAAGCTCATTGCTCTCTTCCATCTAACCCACCCTTCTCATCTTGCCGTGGACGTCGTTGTTGCGGAACACCGCCTGAATCGTTGCCAGCTCGGTCGGGGTCACGTCCAACACAAGCTCCTTGAGCGGCTCGTTGAAGGTGAACAGGAGCCACGTCCGATTGCCCATGTGGTTGAGAATCTCGCGGCGCGTGTCTGGCCTGTAGTCGGGCGTCTGGCTGACGCTCTCAAGCTCCAGCTCGTACTGCTCGCGGCTCATGGTCGAGCGCGTGTCGATGATGGGCGCGGGCTTGTCTGCCACAAAGAGCGTCGACCCCACGCCTACGACCTCGACAGCGGGGTCGGCGTCGGCTATCGCTTGTGCCTGTGCCGCCCGCGCGGCCTCTTCCGTCGCGCGCCGCTCCTCTTCGAGCATGCGCACCTGCTCGCGTTGAGCCGCCCGCGCCTTTGCGTGCTCGATTGCCGCGCTGTGGTCTAGGCTGCTGAAAAAGTCGGTCTTCGCGGCTTCGAGGTCCTCGGCGCCGACGTTCGCCTCGACTATCTTCTCGCCGTCGGCGATGCGGTCGATGGCATCGCACAGCGCGTGCTTGGCACGCTCGATGTTGGTGCTGCGCATCATCCATCCGGCGCCCTTCTCGGTGCCGTAGCGCTCGATGATGGCCCCGATCGGCACGAGCGGCACGAGGTACGGCGCATATTCGTCGTACAGCTCCTGCAGCGTCGCCAGTCGCTCGGCGGCCCACCTCTCGTCCGCTGCAGCGAGCTCGCGCTTGTACTCGGCATCGATTGCGTCGAGCGGCGCGAGCGCGGCCTTGATGCGCTTGTCGGCGTCACTCACCGCGTCGCGAATGACCTTCATGCTCGCGCTGTAGTCGCCCTTGAGCGCCACGATGTCCTTGCGTGCCGACGCGCGGGCCTTTTTCGACTGCTTGTAGTCGTCGCTGTCCGTGATCTCGTGCGGTCGGTACTGCTTCGCAAGCTCCATCGCCTGTTCCGTGATGGTCGCGACCATGCGGTCAAGACCTGCCACGGGCGCGATGTCGCTATCGATGATGGTCGCTTGTCCGTATTCCGCCACTGCTACTCACCTCCAAATTCGGTTGCTCCCAAAAGCTTGCAGAGCGTCTCCAGCGTCATGAACACGCCCTGGTCGCCCATGTGCGCCTCGCCCACCTTGGGGCGGTGGAACACCACGGCGCCGAGGTCGGTGTCTGCGTTGCCGCACTCGTCGCGCAGCTCGCGGAACCACTGCGCGGGCGTGATTGCGGTGCGGTTCTTGGCTTCGAGCACGAACGGGCGCCCGTGCCAGTACAGACCGGCCACGTCGCCACGGTCGTTCGCGCCGCCCTGAACGCGACGCTCGATGGCGTCTGAGCCGAACGCCGCGTTGAGGTACTCGACCACCTGCTTCTCGAACATCGGCCCTTTCTTCATGGCCTCACGCCCTTCTCTTCGCACATGCGCAGGTACTCGCGGTGGCGCATCTGCGCGACTATCTCGCCGCGCATGGCCGCCTTGGTGGTCGCGTAGCCCAGCGTGACGTGGTGCTCGCGGGCGTAGCCGCGCAGCTCCTTGGCCGTCATGGCGCCCAGCTCGGCGCGCAACTCGTCGGCGTACAGCTCGAGGTCGGTCATCATGCCCCCACCTTCTCTAGGTCGAACAGGGTCGGCATCGAGAGTCGCTGCTCCTCTGCCTTGAGGTAAGCCACGCCATCGAGGAAGTAACCCGTGTTCAGCTCTACGGCGCGCCCGCGACGGCCCATGCGCAGCGCACGCAGCGGCACGGTGAACAGTCCGCCGAAGGGGTCGTACACAAGCTCCCCAGGGTTGCTGTAGCGCTCGATGAGACGGTCCACGATGTCGAACTGCAGCGGGCACACGTGCATCTCGCGGCCCTTCTGGCTCTGCGAGGTGTTGAGCGTGAGCATGCGGTTCACGTCGGTCCACACGTCCGGCGCCCAGCTCCCCGGCGCAAGGCTCATGAACGTCGCTGGCAGATGTCCGCGTCCGTCCAGCTCCTCGCCGATGCGCACGTGCGTCTCGTAGTCGTAGATGTGCTTCATCGTGTCCGCCGTGAACACCTTCGAGAGGTCGCCGACGGGCATGGCCATGAGGTCGTCCACTGTGAGCGGGCGGTCGCCGTCGCTCCGCCAGAACGCATGGGCGTCGACCTGCCAGCGGGCGCGGCTGTAGGCGTCCTTGCTGTGGGTCACCGGAACGTCGGCATAGCCGCGCGTGCGGTCGCTCTGCGGCTTGTGGAACAGCAGGATGTACTCGGGACAACCAACGCCCATCTTCGTGCCGTCCTTGCACATCTCGGTCCAACCGAGGCGGTACGTCTGGTTGTTCTCGCGCACCACGTCGGTGACGACGGTGATCATGCCGATGTAGTCAAAGCCGTGTTTCATGTAGTGCTCGGCGGTCTCCATGTGGAACGGCTGCACCGTGGGGATGCCCGCGCCGGTGACGTTGCCGAAGTTGATGCGGTCCTTGGTGTGCACGCACATGATGCGCCCCGGCTTGAGCGCTCGGTACAGCTCGGGCGTGAGGTAGTCCATCTGCTTGAAGAACTCGTCGTCGTCCTTAGTGTGGCCGAAGTCGTTGTAGCTCGGGGTGTACTCGTAGTGGTTGCTGAACGGGATGCTGGTCACGATGAGGTCGATGCTCTCGGTGTCGAGCAACCTAGCCTCCGCGACGGTGTCGTTGTTCGCCACCAGCCAATTCTCGCCTGACGCCTCCACGCGCTCGATGCCGATGGAGCGCTTGAGGGCGTCCGCTATCGTGGCGTCCGATAGCCCGTATTCCTTGATGAGGTCCTCCATGTTGCGGGTCATCTCCTCATAGCGCCGCCACTTGTCCTTGAGGGTCCTGACGACGCTGTCCTCCGTGTCTGCGTAGATGATGTCGATGCGCACGCGCTCCTCCTGCTGGAAGCGCTGCACGCGGTGAACCGCCTGAATGAAGTCGTTGAACTTGAAGCCCACGCCGACGAACACCTCGCGGTGGCAGTGGCGCTGAAAGTTGCAGCCCGAACCGCTCAATATCGGCTTGGTCGCGAGGATGCGGCACCGGCCCTCCGAGAAGTCGACGATTCTGCGCTCGCGCTCGTCGAGGTCCTGCGAACCGTAGACCTCCACCGCCTCCGGAATCGCACGCTTGAGCGCGTGCCGCTCGCTCTCGAGGTCGTGCCAGAGAACGAAATGGTCGGTCGGCGCGGCGTCGACTATCTCCTTGCACTTGGCGACGCGCAGGTCCATCGTGTCGCGCTTCGCCCGCGCGGCATCGCTCATGCCGAGCGATGCGTCGACAAAAAGTCGGCTCTGCCCGTCGCGCTCCACGACGACCGAGTCGGAAAGCGGCGTCTCTACGCGGTGCCAGACGACGTCCATCTCCGGTAGCACGTATCCGTCGTCGCTGTAACCGAGGTCGCTCGGCTTCTGCACGAACACAGCCCACGACGCCAACCAGAGCCAAAACTCGCGCTCCTTGTGCGGGTACAGCGTGAGGTTGTTGGCCTTTGTCGAATCGCGCTTGAAGAAGCGCGTGAGGGCCTGTCCGGTGTCCATGATTGAGAGGTAACCGGCGTAGTGAATCAGCTCCTTGTAGCGGTTCGGCGCCGGCGTCGCGGTCGCCACGAAACGGTAGCGCACGCGCTGGAACAGCTGCAGGAACGTCTGGTAGGTCTTGCTGCCGTAGCTTCGCAGCACGCTCGCCTCGTCGAGGCTGCAGGCGTTGAACAGGTTGGGGTCGAGCTTGCCGTCGCGCACGCTCTCGTAGTTGGTGAGGTACAGACCATCCGGCCCCACGTCCTCGGAGCGGCGCACGAACGTCGGCGTCATGTCGAGCATCCGCGCATCGCGCTTGAACTCTTGACGCACGCCCAGCGGGCAGACGATGAGCTGCCGCCCGCCGTCGTGCAGCCCGATCAGGCGCATCAGCTCAAGTTGCATGAGCGACTTGCCCAGACCGAACGCCGCGAAGATTGCGCGACGCCCACCCACGCACGCCCAGCGCACGATGTCGCGCTGATGCGGGAACAGAACGGGGCTGATGGCGTTGCCAGGGTCGAAACCCGAATGCTGTGCCATGGGGCGCTTCGTCTCGAGGAACTCGAGGTAGTCGGCGTTGCCCTCGTAGCTAGACGGGCTTGGGCCGTCGCCCAGCGTGCAGCGGTCGAGCTTCCTGCAGTTGGTCCATATCTGGCTTCCCGTGACGTCGCACAGACTCTTGACGTTGGTGCCGTTGTTGGACATGTCCACGGTCGTGATCTCGTGCGGGCAGCTCATGCGCCCACCCCCATCAGCTCGTTCAGGTGAAGCGCGTTCGCGAGGGTCTTGTTCTCCGCGAGCTCGCTGGCTACGAACATGGGGCACGCGATGGCCTCGGGCTGCATGTGGCAGTGGCCGACGATGTAGTCGGAGCCGAACGCGTCGCGCACGCCCTTGAGGCGAATGCTGTTCGACGCCCAGAAGCGGCACAGAAGGAACCGCTGCTCCGGTGAGGTGCGCGTGAGGTACGCGCACATGCTGCAGGTCTCGGGCATCGCTACCACCTCGCGATGGTGACGCCGCGAGACGCCCACAGAGAGAGCTCGCCCATCTCGTTCTGGCAGTCGACGGCACCGGCGATGCCGAACATCGCGAGCGTGATGAGGATGAAGATGATGCCGAACGCCACTTCTGCGCGTTCGCGGCGCTCTTGGGCGGCGCGTGCCATCCTGCGCTTGTAGCGCAGCATCTGCGATTGGGTCATTTCGACCTCCTGATTTGTGAGAACCGCCCCGTGCGTGGCCAACAGGGGGCGGTCTATGACTATGTGTTTCCCTGCCCCCTTATCGGGGCCTATGCCGCCAGCGCGACGTGTCGTCGCGGACGGTGGCGCCTAGCTTGGGAGGGTGGGCGATTGGCCACGCACGGAACGGCTTAGTTGCGGTCGCTGGTGACCGGCGCGTCCTGGAACGTGCGGTAGCGCTCGACGTACTCGGCGAGGAACATGGGCGACGTTCGGCGCCCGTTCCTGCCCACGCGGTAGTAGCGTAGCTGGCCCTCGTTCATGGCTTCCCTGATCTCGCGGTCGGTCACGCCGATGTACTCGGCGGCTTCGCGGATGCCCATGCGGGCCTTGAAGTTGGCGAGGACGTTCGCGTAGTGCGTCATGAGTTCGTCGGTCACTGCGATGGGTTCGGGTACGATTGAGGTTGCCATCGTTTCCCCCATCTTCCGGTGGTAGTGCGCCCCCGCCTGTCCGTTCAGGCGAGGGCGCTTTGCTTGCTAGAGGTTGTGGTGCAGGAAGTTGAAGCGCACGGGGCGCTTGCCGGTGTCGGCGGTCGGCTCCTGCTTGCGCTTCTTGGCCTTGCGCGCCTTGAGTCGACGTGCGCGGCGGTTCTCCAGCTCGACGTTCTCGCCGGTGCCGCCGATGTTGTCGTAGCCCTTGCGGTAGCCGCCCTTGACGTGGGACGTGGTGTGGTTTCCAACGGTCGCCATGATGTGCCCTCCTTACGCTTCCTTGCGCCCAGCGCGGATATCGTCGAGGTGCTGCTTGTAGGCTTCGGTGCCGCTGTAGCCAACGGGGTACCATGAGCCGATGTACTCCATCACCTCGTCAAAGTCGATTTGCAGCGTGAACTTGTAATCCTGCGCCATCTTCGAGTGTGCCTTGGCATCGCGCCAAAGCTTGCTACAGAAGCGGCCATAGTAGTCGCTGTGCCCGCCGTCCGTGCGCAGCAGCTCGGCAATGCGGTGATGCACTGCCTGATACATTTCCTTGGTCTGATAGTTGGTGAGCGTCACGGTGTGCTCATGCTGGGTGAGACGTTTGTTCAGCATTTCAATCTGTCGGCTGTGCTCACCCATGGTGTTGGCCATGACACCCATCTGATTGCTCAGTGACATGTTGTTCATGGCGTTGTTCTGGGTGATTTGCAGAAGCTTGTTAAGGTCGAAGTCCTCGGAATCATCGGGGAATGCAAGCATCATGTTATCGGCCATTGGTGAAGTCCTCCAAGCTGGTTGCTAGGGCATTTGAGAAGGTCGCTAGGTTGGCAACTGCCTTGCGCAATTCCTCTAGCGTTGGTGCGTCCACGTCTGCGAGCTGCTGCACCGTCCACGTGAGCCCGCCGTACTGGCGCACGTAGGCGTTCGTCGCCGTGGTGAGGTATTGCACGTCGCGGCGCACGTCCTGCAAGGTCTTGTCCATGCCGAGCATGTCCTTTGCCTTGTCCAGCTCGCGTCGCAGCTCCTCGTTCTTCTTGCGCAGCTTCTGGTTGTCGGCTGTGTGCACCTGCTCGAGGTGCTCCAGCCATTCGAGCCGCTCCTGCGTCTGTTTCGGCACGACCTCGCGCGTGATTACGCGCGGCTCCTGCGCGGCGTTCGCTTTCTCAAAGAGCTGGTCGTTCTGCTTCTCCAGCGCGCGGATTTCCTCTTGCAGGTCTTTCACGTCCTGCTTGTACTGCTCGTTGTCCTCGCGTGCCTCGTCGCGCTGCCGCTTGAGTGTGTCGCTCACCTTCTTGACCATACTCACGGTCTCGCGAGCGTCGTCGCGCTCCTTGATTGCGTCTAACACCTGCTTGCGCGAAGGTATGCGGCCATCGGCTTCTGCTTTGTCCAACACCGCCTGTACCACATCGGGGTTGGCGGCTAGCTGTTCGAGCTGGTAGGCGGTTGGCGTTGAGATGCCAGAATCTTTGAGCGCTTGGGCTTTGGTAACTTCTTCTATCGCAGTAGAAGAAGTATCAGTACGCTTGCCCTGCCTAGTCGGCAACTCGCGCAGAATCTCGCCGATGCGCTGGTCTGCGTAGATGCCAACCTTGGCGAAGGTCTGGGCTGTTTCGGTCATTTCGGCCTTGGTCGCGGTCACGTCATCCAGTCTGTTCATGGTCGCGATAGACTTGTGAACAGCCTGAGCCCGCGCTCTCGCGAACGCCGCATAAGTGCGAATCTGGGCTATGTCTGTGCCGCCCAAAACGCTGTCATGCTCTTTTGCCAGCTCGAACGTCTGGTAGTGCTCTGCGCTGAGTGCGCCACCAGTGTTCGGGTTGTTTGGTATGATTCCGTTTGGCATGTTCTGGTGACTCCAATCTCATGCCGTGCCTTCATCTGTGCCAGCAGGTGAAGGCTTTTTTGTTTAAGTTGTTGCGCTCCTTGCCAGATTGAGAAGCGCTAGCCGTCTAGGTTCCGCTCGTGAGGTTCCGTATCTCTCGGTTCTCGTCGGGGATTGCTCCCCCTGCGGTTCGGCGCTGTGAACTCCACGCCCTCCCCGTGCCGTGCGGTGTGGTCTGTCCCACCGTCTTTAGCTGAATGGGCTTGAAACCAACTCGCTTAGCGTGCAGCCAAGAATCTTTGAGAGTCGGATTGCCTCAGACATAGAAAACTCGGTGTTGCCATTGAGCTTGGAGTGAAGCGTCACAGTGCTCATGCCCATCTCCTTGGCAAGCTCCCTTTTCGTCTTACCCTCGCGCAGCAGATGCGCACCGACCCTCTCCTTGATGGAGTCCATGTCATTACCCCCTCTCTTACAAAGAATTCTTTGCAACACGCGAACGATTAAAACAAAGAATTCTTTGTAAGTCAATTACTGTCTTGTAAGTTTGCTAAGATTTCTTTGTTCTTACAGATGGCACAGGGAGGTGGCCTGATGGAGTACAGCAAAGCTTTGAGAACCATCCTCATGGAGACTGGAATCAGTCAAGCGGAGCTAACGCGCCGACTCGGGCTCGGTTCAAAGACCGCTTACGTGTCACAGCTCTGCAACGGGAAAATTAAAGAGCCGACATTGTCAAAGGCTCTGGAGATCGCCAATGCGCTAGACGTAAGCATTGACCGATTCGTTGAGCTGATGGACGAATAGCCATCCTGCCACTCGTGCCAGACAAAAACAGGACGGCGCCACTGGCGACATCACAGCCCCCCAGGGCGATGTAGGGAGGGTGAATCATGAACCTCGAGCAAATCAAATCACTCGACCACGACCGCGTGCTTGTGGTCGACACAGAGACCACAGGGCTAAAGCCGCAGCTGACAGACGAAATACTCTCGCTCACGGTCCTCGACCTCGACGGCAACGTGCTGTTCGATGAGCTTGTGCGCCCTGAGAACCGTAAGCGTTGGCCAAAGGCGCAGGAGTTGCATGGCATAACACCCGCAATGGTCAAAGACAAGGAGCTGCTGCTTTCGTATAGGAAGAAACTCCAAGAGCTGTGGGAAAACGCTGACTTGGTAGTCGGCTACAACGTCGGGTTCGACACAGAGTTTCTCTATGAGGCTGGCATCTACCTAAAGCACGTCCCCGAGTTCGACGTGATGCGCGAGTTCGCACCGATCTGGGGCAGATGGGACGATTATCACAACGACTGGCGACGGCCAAAGTTGGTGCAGTGTGCAAAGCACTACGGCATAACCGACTTCGACGCCCACTCTTCGCGCGGCGACGCCGAAGCGACGCGGCAATGTTTCCTCGCTCTGCTCGAGGACGATGAATATCGGGTCATTTGCGAGAAAAGGGAAGAGAAAGAGCGCGAGAAGCAAGAAGCTCTGAGAAAAGCTGAGAAACAGAGGGCAAAGGAAGAGGAAGCCAAAAAGGAAGATGCAAAACGGCAGAGTTTCGGCTGCCTGCTTGCGTTCGTTTTAGCCGTGTTGGTGCTCGCGCTGCTCGTGGGAAGCTGCGTCGAAAGCTGTAGAAGCATATTCGGCTAACAGAAAAACGCCCACGCCGCTGGTACGGCGAGGGCGCATGGGAGAAATGGAGGCGGTGAACCTCATGGAAGATGTTACCAGAAGACGCAAGGTGGGCACGCGCAAGGTGCTCGCCGACGGGCGGATTAAGGTCACGGTGTCGCACGGCTACCGCGTGGACGGCACCCAGCGGCGCATATCCGGCTACGCCACGAGCGACGCGGATGCGGACCGGCTCGCGCTGGAGCTCGCAGCCGAACTCGGACGGCGACCGGACCTCGGCGGCGGGCTCACGCTCGCGCGATGGTGGCAGGCGTACGAGGTGGGAAAGGGCGCGAGGCTCACGAGGGCGACGCTCCTACGGTACAAACTCGACATGGAGCACATATGGCTGCCTAGGCTCGGCGATGCGGACATATCGCTCATATCCCGCGCCGACGTGCAGGACGCGCTTCTGTCTCTGCCGTCCCGATCGGCCGCGTCTCATGCGAAATCGTCGCTCTCGGCGGTGCTCTCGCAGGCGGTGACCGACGGCTACCTTGCGGCGAACCCCGTGCGCGGCGCGTCGTTTGAGTTGCCAGGGGACGTCGGAGCCGCCGACGTGTCCGGCATAGACTACGACGTCGACCCGTTCGCGGCCATAGAGGGCACGTCCGACGTGTGGGACGCCCGCACGGTCATGCGTGCCATGTCGGTCCTGCGCGGCGTGCCGCTTGAGGGCTGCTGGCTCGCGATGGTTGGCGGCGGTCTGCGCCGCTCCGAGGCTCTCGCGCTGCGATGGCGCGACGTTCGGCGGGTCGAGGTCGCGGGCCGCGAGGTCACGCAGATAGCGGTGCACCATGCGGAGACGGCCACCGACGGGCGCAAGCGCACGAAGACGCGCCGCTCCGTGCGCATCGTGGCTATGGTGGAACCGTTCGGCGCACGTCTCTGGGAGCTGCGCGGGGATGCCGACGCGAAGGTGTGCCCCGTGTCGGTCGGCAACGTGAACCACCGGTGGCAAAACATGTGGGCGACCTGCGAGTCGAAGCATGCGCGGGTGAAGGACCGGCGGCGCGGCATCATGCTCGCGGCTGGCATACCGTACCTCGCGCTGGGGCGCATGAGGGCCACGCATGAGACGTTCATGCAGCAGGCGGGCGTGCTCGATAGCGTGAACGCCGCTGCGCACGGCCACTCCGAGAAGGTGAGCTATCGGCACTACCAGCGTGCGGACGGCATCGACGCGGCGCGTCTCGCGGGCGAGTTCCTGCTTCTTGAGGGCGGCGACGTCTATGCAAAACCGGCGGCGCAAGCGCTCGCAAGAGGGTAGCGCAATGGCACGCAATTAGACGCAACCAGTAACGTTTAAACGCTGGTATATGTGCTTTTAAAGTGATACTTAGCTCTCTGTTAATCCGTATGTCGTAGGTTCGAATCCTACCCGGGGAGCCAGAATTTACGCAGGTCAAGGGCTTATGTCCTTGGCCTGTTTTCGTGCATAAAGCGTGTATACGCGCTAAGGAGCGCTAAGGGTTTGGAGGGCCTTGCAGACGTGGGCCCAAAACATGCAAATGAGGTGCCGACATGGACGATGAACTGCATCAGGCGCGCGTGACGATGCTGGGCGTGGCCCGCATCCTCGACGCGATGGCCGTTGGCGAGCAGGAGATGGACGCCGCCCTGCGCGACGCGCTGGTCGTGCTGGCGCGGGCGCTGGAGGCCGGTGCGCCGAAGGACGCTGACCGCTAGGCCGCATGCGCAAAAAGAGCCCTACCGCCCGCAAAGGCGATAGGGCTTGGTCCTAGGCGATGGGGTAGATGATGGTGAAGGATACGATTTTTGGGTATGTTGTGTTGCCATCAGGAAGATAGAAATCGGGGGATGATATGCCATTAAAAACGCCGATGATGATTGGCATGCCATCATCATGCGAGTACCCACTGCCAAAGGCAGTCGTTGATGGCGCGTAGATGCTGTCTTCAAATGGGACGTCATTGTAGCCGACATCTTCGCACGTGACGTATACCAACTGTCCGTTCGTAAGGAACGTTCCATTTATGCCAGTTACTTCAGAACGAGGAAAAACGTCTTCGAATGCCAACTCCGTCCACTGAGAGCTTCCCTCACCCACGCCAATGGTGAGATTACCCGAGCCGAGGATGCTGTTGCCGTTGATGGTCTTGATGTTGGTGCCAGAGACAAGAGTTGCCTGCCTGCTGGTGTCGGTTGGGTGAACGTGGTTTGCCAATGCGTATGTATCTATGTTTCCTACGGAAGCCACGCCGTCCATGAGTGGGAGGGTCGTGGAGCCTGACGGCGGGGTTGGCGCATACAGCTTGTGGTAGGTACCGTCAATGTTAATTGAAGCTATCCAAGTGCCTCTGTTAAGCATATTGGTAACGAAGACCTTGGAGAACCTCGTCCTTAACTTCGTCATTAAGTCGGTACATACGCGGGTGATGATGCCCGCAAGGTCTAGCTCAGCCATTAGTGCTCACCACCAGAAGACGATATTTGCGCCGCAACGTATACAGGCGAGTCGGGCATGGTGAACGGCCACGACGAGGACGACAACATAAAGGTACTCACGTCATCGTCACCATAAGTCGTACCAACAGAAACGAGGATATTGACGCTAGAGTTTTTTGTAACCATGACGTCATCGTTGAACATTGCGGATTCTTGCACGCTCACAAGCTCGGGGTTAACGTTTGTTACAGAGTACGTGAACGCCGCGTTCACAGCCGCATCGACTTCCGCTTCGGTCATGGATACGTCGCCGCCAGACGGCTCCGCACCAGTCCAGAGCCTAATGCCCGTTCCGTCATGCCAGTAGACGGGATGCTCTGAGCGAAGCTCAATTGCGGTGGAGCTATAGGCAAAGCCGAGCAGGATGTAGATGTAGCCGTCCTTGCTGGTCGGGAGCGCCTGCACTATGTCCTTCATAACGGCAGAGCCGTCTGCGTTTGGCTGGCATTTGAGCCAGACGGAATCCCATGCGGTAAGCGACTTGACGTAGCTGTAGCCGATGGTCAGCGCGTACTGCTGCCAGAGCGTGGTCACGGCGGGCCTCGCCCCGCTGTTGGTTGTGCCGTTGGTCGAGTTGTAGACAATCGGGCCGAACGGGTCTATGGCTCTGGTGTTTAGCGTGCGTGATGTCGTGGCGTCCGTGCTCGTGGACGTGTTGGCTGGCACCCACTTCGAGCCGTCAGCCGACGTGAAGTAGAGCCTGTAGCGGTAGGCCGCATCCGACATGACGCGGTTGCCACTATTCGTCCTGAGCTGATAACCAATAGTGTTGGTGTTCGCGTCATAGCCACGGTAGCAAATCCACGCCCCGCCGCTCACTAGCTGCGAGTCATACACGAAGAGCATCGTGTAGTTGATGTTGAATATCGTCGTGTCTCGCGTTGGAGTGGTCGGTGTCACGTCGTTGCCCGTTGCTAGGTTGTTGTACACGGGCTTGGCCCCCAGGCTATTCACATTGAGCGTGAACCCTGATGCCGAGGTAACCACGCCGTTTTGCAGCATGACGGTCGTGCCGTCCACCAGCTCCGTGATGCCATCGACGGTTGCGGTGAACGCGGTGGAGGTGGAGGTCGAATCGACACGTCCGAACGGTATCACGTCAGAGCCTCCTCCCGATGCCGTTCCCACGGTCTGCACGCCGCTCGCAAGGTGGAACGTCTTGCCCTCGGCCACGTCCGCAGCCGTCGCGGTGTCACCCGTGAGGTCAAGCAGCGTCTCGCTGCCGAGGATTACCTTGTTGACGGCCATGCTACGCCGCCGCGATGGTGACGGTCACGCCGCCCTGAGCATTGTCCGCACGCGTGACGGGGATTGCAGACACGTTGACCTGCGCCATGCCGTCGTAGCCCGTGGCGGGGAGCACTGTCTGGGCAGAGAGTGTGGGCGTGACGCTCTTCGCTGGCTCAATGTCCATGTCCTCGGTGCCGCTCATAGAACCCTCGACACCGAGGATGGTAATGCCCTGACGGATGTTGGTGGCGATTATCTTGGCCTGCTCGGTGCTGGCGATTGCCACGGTGCCGCTGCCGTCGTGGTAGCCCTGCGGGATGGTGTAGCTGCCCGCCTTAGTGGAGATGCTGCCCGTCACCTTGCCACGGTTGGGCATGGTGCCCGTGACCTTGCTGCCGTTGACGTAGGCGGTCTTGGTGTTGAGGATTTCCGCAGCGCCAGCGGTCGCGTCGCTGGTGTCCGCGTCGAAGGTGCTGGTGCCCGTGATGGGTGCGCCGTCCCTGCCGTGGGCGGTTACACCGTAGGCAAGCTTGTCGGCAGTGATGGTGTCGGCAGTGAGGTCAATTAGCGTCTCGGAGCCGAGAACTACCTTGCTTACGTACTGGTTTGCCATTGGTTGGACCTCCTTAGTCCTGTGCGATTACGACGGTGTAGCCACCGCCAACGTTGGTGGTGCGATAGCTCGGGATACCCTCGACGGTGAGGTCATCCGCCATCACGTGGTCTGCCGTCGCGAGCACCTGCTCCGCGAGCCTGGGCACGACGTCGTACGGGCCGTCGTAGGTGGGCTTGTCGCTCACGCGGTACGGGATGTAGCTGTCGGCGCCGAACGTCGCGCCGTCCCCGTCCGTGACGCGCAGCGCGACCGTCGCGCCGTCGTCCACGCGCAGCCGCACGCGCACGGCGCTAGGCGCCGCCATGCTCAATCACCTGATTCAGCAGGTTCGGGGTGACGCTCATCTCCTCGATTGCCGTGGCGTTGCGGAAGCCGTCCGCGTCGACCCAGTTGACCTCGACCTTGGCCCTGCCCTCGCGGAAGGTCGCGCTCTGCTCCTGCGTGAGGGAGAACGTGATGATGGTGTCCTCACCGTCTAGGGTAACGTCGGCGTCCTCGATGGTCAGCTCGCGGCCCTGCTGCCGCATGGTCACGTAGACGTCGGACGCCGTGAGGTCGTGGCCCTCGACGGTCAGCTCGATGGTCGGCGTGGTGTAGCGTCTCATGCGCCGCCCCCCTCTCTGCCCCCAATCGGGGGCGCTTGCTTTGGTTTGCCGCGCTTGGGCCAGAACAGGTCGCTCACGTAGAGGCACCTCGGGCACTGCAGCTCGTACCACGTGCCGCCGCGCGTGGTGCGCTCGCGCCCGTCGTGGACGGCCATGCGGTCGCCGCAGCGCGGGCATTTCGGCACCTTGCGCACTCTCATGGCAGCAGCCTCGCCACGAGGCGCGCC
>OCVV011332534.1_pt1 | contig 15901 bp, 14 predicted proteins | sample 1539721 | NCBI WGS metagenome assembly OCVV01 (sample SAMN02144230, study PRJEB22623) | gut metagenome | biome: sheep rumen | host: Ovis aries | place: New Zealand
GCTTGGAAGTAAGCAGAGAGTCGTGCTTCAGCGAGAATGTAAATGGCCTGCTCGTTAGTATATGGATTGTTGCCCTTGACGGCAACATAATCAATCTTAGGTCCTACGCAAAGGGCTGTGTTAGAAGGCAAAGTCCAAGGTGTCGTGGTCCATGCAAGGATATAAACAGGAAGACCCTCTAAATCTCCCTTAAAGGGAGACTTCTTATCCTCCCCCTTTAAGGGGGAGTTAGAGAGGGTCTTAAACTGCGCCGTAACCGTGGTGTCTTTTACATCACGATAGCAGCCGGGCTGGTTGAGCTCGTGGCTCGACAGACCTGTTCCTGCAGCTGGAGAGTATGGCTGGATGGTGTAGCCTTTATAGAGAAGGTCCTTCTGGTAAAGCTGCTTCAGGAGCCACCAAAGCGTTTCGATGTACTTGTTGTCGTAGGTGATGTAAGGGTGCTCCATGTCGACCCAATAGCCCATTCGGTGGCTGAGGTCGGCCCATTCGCTGGTGTACATCATCACGTTCTCGCGGCACTTCTGGTTGTACTCCTCGATGCTGATGCTCTTGCCGATGTCTTCCTTTGTGATGCCGAGTTCCTTCTCTACGCCAAGCTCTACGGGGAGTCCGTGTGTGTCCCAGCCAGCTTTACGCTTCACTTGAAAGCCTTTCATCGTCTTGAAGCGGCAGAAAGTGTCCTTGATGCTACGAGCCAGGACATGATGAATGCCAGGATGTCCGTTAGCTGATGGAGGTCCTTCGTAGAAGACAAACGAGGGACAGCCCTCTCTTTCGGATATACTTGAATGGAAGACATCTTCTTTGTCCCATTGCTGGAGGACTTCTTTGTTGACGTCACTCAGGTTGAGCTTATTTCGTTCTGTGAATTTCTTGCTCATATAGTGTTTTTGAGTTATATTTTCTTTTGGGCTGCAAAGATACGAACTTTAGTTGAGATTACAAAATAAACAAGCAAAAAAACACCGTTCGACTTTTCATTCGAACGGTGTAGAAGTATCAGGCGTTGGAACTTGGCACGTTAAGTTAATAAACTTAACACGCCATCTTGGTCAATTCGACACGCCATCTTTTGTAACTTAGCTGGTGAAATTAGAGGTCGAGGTTAACGCCGATGCCAAAGGTGTGGTTCTTGCGGTCGTAGAGGTCATATTTCATTCCATCCCATTTAGGGTCAGGGTCAGTTACGCCTCGGCTGTTGTAGAACGTACACATATAGCCCACGTCGATGCTGAAACGCTGGGTAGCGTTGATGCGAAAGCCTGCACCTACCATGTGGTTCGAGAGGTTGAACGAGAGGTCGTTCATGAACTCGTCATTCATGCCGTAACGTGTTGTTTCCCAAGAACCTGAAACTGTGAGCCACTTGCAGATGTCATATTCTGCACCAAGAAGGAACTCGTGAGTGTTGTGGTCGATGAGTTCCTCTTTGTTGAGGAACTTTGTGGAAACCTTGTCGAAGAATTGGTGGTAAGAAGCGCTAAGACGAAGCTTCTCGATGGGAGAGTACTGTGCACCCAGAGCAAGCATTGCGGGAATATCCTCGCGAACCTTCTTGCCGTCTTCGAACTGACTGAGAATGCCTGCAGCCTTTTCTTTTACCATATCGTCTGTAACAATTATGTCGCTGTTGTTTTTGAGGTTCAATCTGGTTGGCGCTTCATATTTGGCAGAGACATTCCACTTGTCGTTAATCTTCCAGTCAACACCAAGAATAATTGCCACACCGAAACTTGTCTGGTCACAGTCGAGGTCTATGCCGTAGTTGTTGAGTGCCTGTGTGTTGTTAACTTCGCCTCCAGGAGTTTGAAGGCTATAGGCGATAGTGGGAGTGACGGCACCGTTGTAGTTGGCGGTTGCATATATTCCACGAACACCAACATATCCTGCTATGTTGTCGGTAAATTTGTATGTTCCACCGAGTTGTAATCCAAAGTGATAGGATTTACCTTTCATGAAGCTGTTGACGGAGTATCCCTTGAACTGACCTGTAGCGGCAAGAGCGGAAGCGGTTGCGTTGTCGTAACCTTTTGCTATAAGTCCTTGTGTCAAGAGACCAGAAAGAACACCAGGAGTTTGCATCATCGGAACAATCATTCCTGCGTATGCTGCCTCGAAGGAACCCAGTCCATTGTCGAACTTGCACATGCCGCCACCACCACAGATGGCAAAGTGAGCGGAGACGCTCCACTTATCTTTATTATAAGAAACGGTAAAGGAAGGAATTACGGGAGCCGTTGCCTTACCCTCGAAACGATGAGTGGTGTTGGAGTTTTCGGTGTTATACTGGAATAGCGGGAAAGTCGTCTCGATGTTGCGTTGCTGGAAAGCCGTTTGGTTGTTGAGGCTCAAGTGCCATCCGTTCTCCAGGAAAGCACCACCAGCAGGGTTTGCGTAGATACTTGTGATGTCAATCTTACCTTCTTGAGCAAAGTTGCGGACGAAGGCTGCATTCTGGTTGGTGTTGGTCAGGAGACCACCTGCAAATGCGTTACTAACTGCGGCAAAAGCCATCAAAATAAGTGCTGTTTTTTTCATTTTTTACCTTAAATTGGTTAAAATCGGCCGCAAAGGTAACACAATTCTCCCGTTTGTGCAAGTTTTTTGAAGAAAAATGCACAATAAATATATGTTTTGTGCAATTCTTAGTGCCCAGCTAAGGCATAAATCGTCTTTTGCCCCTTAATCTTCAGACCTTTGATGTCTTTGAGGAGTTTGCTTGCCGAAGCGCGTTCCACGGCTACATAAGACCAATGTGGAAGCACGTCGATTCTGCCGATTTGACTGCTCTCGAGACCGCCTTGCTTAGTGAGGAAGCCTACGATATCGCCTCGACTTATCTTGTCCTTCTTGCCTTTACCTATATATATTGTCACCCAAAGCGGCTTCGCTGGATTGGGAATTTTGGTGGGCAAAGCAATGGTTTCGACCTCTTCAACGATATAAGAAGGCAAACTCTCTTCTGGTCCGAGGATGAAATAGGCGCTTCCTTTCATGTCCCACCTTGCTGTTCTGCCGTTTCTGTGTGTGCAAACTTCCTCATTTAAGGGTAGGTGGTAGTGGATGATATTATCGACATCCGTGATGTCCAACCCTCGAGAAGCGAGGTCTGTGCTGACGAAAACATTGCATGAGCCGTTCATGAAGCGATAGAGAGCCCCTTCACGGTCACGTTGTTCCATGCCTCCGTGAAAGATGCCGGCCATGATGCCTTGCTTTTCAAGGAAGCCTCCAACGCGCTCCACGCTCTCTCTGTAGCCCACGAAAACGAGGCTCTTCTGCGTTCCAAGCGTGCAAAGCAAGCGATACAAGGTCTGCAGCTTGTCCTTTTCGGGCGACTTTACGACCAAGAGACTGATGCGGTCGTCGCTCTCTCCGTCAAGGAAATTGAGGCGGACATGCTTGTCTGTTCCCACGAACGACGGGATATCTTCGCTATCGGTTGCAGAGAGGAGGATGCGCTGTTGCAGGTAGGGTAGTAGGGAGATGATGCTCTGCATCTGTTCGCGAAAGCCCAACTCGAGCGACTTGTCGAACTCATCGATGACGAGTGTCTGGACGTTATCGGCCAGCAGGTTGCCTTTCTGCAGATGGTCGAGCAGCCTGCCTGGTGTTGCAGCCACGAGGTGAGGGCGAAGCCCCTTCAGAAGCTGATGCTCCTCCATTGCAGGACGGCCTCCATAACAAGCGCAGACACGTAGTTCAGAACAAATTCTGCGAGCCACATCGGCTGTCTGAATGGCCAGTTCTCGCGAGGGAACTATGACGAGAGCCTGCAGGTCGTCGCTCTTCGCATCGAGTTTCTCCAGCAAAGGCAACAGGTAAGCAAGTGTCTTGCCCGAGCCTGTAGGACTGAGGAGCACTACCGACGCGCCCTTTCGAGCCGTTTGCAACGTGTCTTGCTGCATGGCGTTGAGGGCTGAGATGCCGAGGCGATTTAATTCATAATTCATAATTCATAATTCATAATTACGGCATCTGAAGCTCACCTCTCCTCGGAGATGGGGCGGGGGTGGGGCTCTATCTCAGGAAATAATCAACGAGGAAGTAGATGCCGAGGCTGACGAACCAGCCGAGAAGCACCTTCCAAGTGATATGTTTCAGGTACCACCAAATGGTGACATCCTCTGATTTCATGAGGGCATAGCCTGCCGTATTTCCGATTGGCAAAAGGCAGCCACCTACGCAACCGCTCAGCGTGATGAGGTGCCAATACTGTCCGTTCTGCACGAAACTCTGCATGTATTCGGTCATTCCGCTTGTTCCGCCGTCCAGGACGGGATAGATGGAGATGCCGCTTATGACGAGGGCAATGTTGTCCATTACAGCGCTGACGGCTCCCAGAACGAGCGACATTATATATATATTATGTATATTTCCGTCGCACCAACTTCTGACGCTGTTCATTGCTCCGACTTCGATGAGGATGTCCACGCAGAGACCTATGCCGAGGAAGAACATAATCATCTGAATCAATTCGTATTGGAGGCTGCGATTTGTGCGGGCTTGAAGGGGCTGGTCGCTCAGGATGCGTTTGCGGTTGATGACTTCATTCACCACCCAAAGCACGCCAAGCACGCAAAGAGCGCCAAGGAAAGGAGGCAGGTTCGTGAGCCTGTAGAAGGTGGGGACGAACCACAAACCGACGATTCCGAGGAAGAGCATCAGGATTTGCTGCCAAGGTTTCACGTCGCCATCATCACCCCGGAACATCATCACGCTGCTGCGCTTCAGGTCGAGGTGAGCGGGAAGTTTCCTGCCGATGAGGTAGGTGGGGACGATAGTGGCGAAGAGAGCGGGCAGGACAAGCGCGGCTGTGTAGTTGGTGGGAGTGACGGCTCCTCGCGTCCAAACGAGCAAGGAAGTGACGTCGCCAATGACGGTGAAGCAACCGCCGCAGTTTGTGGCTATCACGATGATTGCGCCCAAGAGCATCCGTTGCCTGTGATTGACCACGAGTTGGTTCATCACCATCAGCATCACGACTGCCGAAGTCAGGTTGTCCAGATTGGCGGAGAGTCCGAAACTACAGAGAGCGAGCATCGTGACGACGACCCAGGTGCTGCGGCTTCGGCAAAGTTTCGTGACGAGGTCGAAGCATCCGTTGTTGGCCAGAACATCTACAATCGCCATCGTCGTCAGCAAGTACATCACCACGCTGGTCAGTTGGGCGATGTGGCTGGCAAAGACTTTCTGTCGGATGAACTCGTTGACCGCCTTGATGCTATAGTCCTGACTGCCAAGGAATTCGCGGAACACGCTGTCGTGAAGTGTTTCGATATAGTAGGGGCCTACGCAGACGTAGAGCACCCATCCCCAGACTCCGCAGAAGAGCGCCACGGTGGCTTTGTTGATGCGGGTAATGTGTTCCGTGCAGATGAGCAGATAGCCCAGCAACATCAAGGTAACAATAGCAATAGTCATGGTCGTTAATTGAGCTTTAGAATGTGTCAACTCGTCAACTTGTTTACTCGTCAACTCGTTAACTCGAGTACAAAAGTAGTTAAAAATCCTCAAAACGACAAGCAATTCTTTGTTATTTCTCACAAAATAGATAATTTTGTGGTGTTATGAAGAAAATAATAAGTCTATTGATGCTCCTTTCTGCCCTTAATGTAGGGGCGCAGAAGGTCGAGCTGGCCGTCGGCGAGGGTTGGGTGGAGATACCCGTCCAGCAGACGCAGAGCGAGTTGAAGCCGGGCTGGAAGATTGTGGATTATCAGATGAAGAGTAAGTTGACGCACTATCTTTCGGGCGGCCACGCCAGTCAGCTGACCGACGGAAACCGACCTGTCTTTCGTGTTACTCCAGCCGAAAAAGAAGTCCTCATCGACTACGTCCTCATCCGTCTTAAGGCCTCGAAATACTATCGGAAAATGTTCAAGCCGTTGCTGATTGAGTGTAACTATACGAGGCTGGAACCCAGTTACTTCGATATAAAAGCCGAAAGTGATAGTTTCATCTGTCAGCCTCGCCAGCCTCTTCAGCCAGGAGAGTACATTCTGGCCAATCTGAAGCAGCAGCCAATCGGTGAACTTCAAGACCTGCTCGTCTATCCATTTTGTGTAGGAAAAGAATAGTTTTCGTGTCATTTTGACACTTTCAAAATGGGGCGTTTTCAGGCACAAAATGGTTCGTTTTGAGTCGAAACACGCCTCTTTTGCCAACTAGGTTAAGGTAAATTCCAAACTTAGCACGCTAAGTTTGCCAACGCCCTACGTTAAGTTTGCCAACGCCCTACGTTAAGTTTGGCATTTCCCCACGTCGAAATCGGTCAAAAAACACGCAATTTTGACCCATTTTGCAAGGTGAAGTTGTCAATTTGACCTGTTAAACCAGCCTCTCGGAAACGCAATCCACACGCTCTCAGCTAGTTAAGAAAATTCGACGAGAATGCGATAATTTAAGCCTCGGCACATCTTGCCCCAAAAGAATCGATTCTCAGTGCCCTAAGAAAATACAAGATGTAAGCAGATTTGGCTAGAACCTGGCATTGTGTCAAAAGGCCTTAACTGCTTATAGGCAACAATTAGTTAGTTCTTTACCAGTTTTTCTATCTCTTCAATAAGCTTTTGTGCTGGTTCAATTCTTTCCCTCAATTCATCTGCTTCAACTTCATAGACACAGTTGTAGTCGCTTTCTTCGCGCATTGTCTGCAGTTGATTATAGAGACGACCATACTCTATTGGAAGGATTCCTGTCTTGATATAATTGAGGTTGAAAACGGCATGTGAGCCTTTATGCGTGTTTATGATATGACCGTCATGAATGAGAAGTGCATTGATTGCATGGAATACTGCATAGTAAAGACGATTGGCAGCTCCGCTCCACTTGTTGGCAGCTGTGAGGATTGTTATCTCTTCGAAGGTGTCACGGGCTTTCTTAAGCTCCAATGTTACCAGAGTTGTGCGTTCGTCATTAGTCAAACTCATTGCAGCACATACTTGTCTTGTTCTACATTCTTATGAAAAGGAAGGAAAGTCCATTCGTTCCATTGCTTCTGGGTGTATAGTGAGGGACTGATTTCTTCACCAATGTCCCAGCCCAGTTCACGGAAAGGATAGGTGACATCATAGTCGCTTGCTTCCAGCTTTGGCTTGTTCAGCAGAATCAAAATGTCCCAATCCGAACCTTCATGAGCATTGCCACGAGCACGGGAACCATAAAGCCAAACCTGCCCGTCAGGCGGTACGACCTTATGGCTGGTCTCTTTGATTTTACGGATTACTTCCTTTTCCTTCGCGGTCATAATACAACGTTATGCGTTGCAAAGTTAGCAATTTATCCTATTCGAGCAAAGGAATAAGCAGGAAATGTTGCATTTAATGAATTATTTTTCGTAACTTTGTCGCACAATAAAGCAAGAAATGAAAGTCAACATACCAGAAATAAAACTCCAAGAAGCTGCAGGTCAGGGCACTGATGCATTCCTGACGGTCGTTCACGACGCTATCCTCGATGCCGTTGGTGGCGAGGTGAATGCAGAGACTTTGCCGCTCCTGAATGGCGAACAGACGACTTTGCTGGCCTACTTCATCCTGCGCGAAGAGGTGATGGACGGCGGCTTCATCCAACTCATTCACAATGGCTACGGCCCCTTCATCTTCCTCAATCCCTTCGCAAAAGCAATGAGGCTTTGGGGTGCTCACGAGTTCAGCAAACTCATCTATAAGGGCAGGAAACTCTTCGAACAGCATTCAGAGGCCCTCACGAAGGATTGCACAGACGAGCAGTTCATGGCGCTCTTCGAGCAATACCCTGAGTTCGACGACCTCGACGACGAGTTTATCGAGATGGAAGAAGAAGTGACGGACCTCATCGCTCACTATGTCGATGAGCATCTCGAGCAGTTTGTCAATGTCAGGAGTTAAAGGAGTTAAGGTAGTTAAAGGAGTTAAAGAATGGCAAAGACGCTGATTCCCAACAAGGGGAAAGACATAAACATCAAGAACAAGCGAGCCGAGTTCGACTACCTGCTCATGGATAAGTACACGGCAGGGCTCGTCTTGACTGGCACCGAGATTAAGAGCATTCGCAAAGGCAAAGCAAGTCTGGTGGACACTTACTGCTATGTGATTCAGGGCGAGGTGTGGGTCAAGAACATGTATATCGCGCAATACGAGCAAGGCTCCTACAACAACCATATGGAAAGGCGCGACCGCAAACTCCTGCTCAACCGCAAAGAGATTCGCAAGATACAGCAGACAGTCAAATCTCCAGGCTTCAGCATCGTGCCAACTCTCCTGTTTGTTGATGAGAAAGGACTTGCCAAACTCGACATCCACATTGCTCGAGGCAAGAAGGAATACGACAAGCGCGAGACACTCAAAGAGAAAGAAGACCGACGAAACATTGACCGTCAGTTCAAGAAGAGTTACTGAAAACTTAGAACTGGAAGTAGATGAATGGCTGCATCTCCGCACTTACGAACTGGAAGATGATGAGCACAGCAAGGATGCAGACAAGGCTCATGACGGGCAAAGGAAGTGCCGCAAAAGCCAACCTGTAACGGCGTTTCCAGTCTTCTGGCAACCAGTGGATAATCATTCCAAGCAGGAAGAGAACAAAGACATTGCGATAGTTGCACATAATCTCCCATTCGTTTCCAGACCATCGCGAACCTATACGAGTAATCATCTGACTTGCCGTTTGCCAAGCCTCCTCGTTGGCTGTGGCTGGGTCAAGGTTGCTTCCAGAACGGAAGAAGAGCCTCGTAAAACTGATGAAAGTGAAGGTGACGAGGATAGCCCATGCCCTGCTATTGAAGGGAGCCCATTTCGTGTTAAGCATTCTCAGCCAAGCACTTACGGCAATAAATGCTGTGAAGCAAAGGAAGACTCGCCACAAAGGTGCAGGCTGGTAGATGGTCAGCATCCAGGAACCAAGCGTTACGGCTGTCGTAAAGAAGGCACGATGCCAGGGATTCGCGTCACGCCAGAACTTATAGACAATCATTCCCAGTCCATTCAAACCGCCCCAAATCAGGAAGTTCAGGCTTGCACCATGCCAGAGTCCACCCAAGAGCATCGTTATCATGCTGTTCAGGTTGGCATAAATCTTTTTGCGTCTGTCAGGACAACGCCAAGCAGTCAATATAACGGAGAGAGCCAGCAAGAGGGCTCCTATCGCTACCCAAATGTTTCCGCTCAGTATAAGAGCAGAAAGGGTGAGGGTCGCAATCCAGAAATATGTGCCAAAAGTGATGTTGCGATTGCCACCAAGTGGAATGTAAAGGTAGTTCTGCAACCAACGGCTAAGGCTGATGTGCCACCGCTTCCAGAAGTTGGAGCAGTTCTCGGCCTTATAAGGTGAGTTGAAGTTGCGAGGAAGGTGGAAGCCCATCAACAGAGAGAGACCGATGGCAATGTCCGTGTAGCCCGAAAAGTCTGCATAGACCTGCAAAGAATAAAGGAAGAGGGCAGCCAGATTCTCAAATCCAGTGAAGAGCATCGGGTTGGCAAAGACGCGGTCTATGAAGTTTAGAGCCAGATAGTCGCTCAGTATAATCTTCTTCGCCAAACCTCCCAATATCATGAATATGGCAAGGCCAAACATTCTGCGACTAAGGAAATAACGGCGGTAGAGCTGGGGAATGAAGTCGCTGGCCTTAACGATGGGACCTGCTACAAGTTGCGGGAAGAAACTGACGTAAAAGCCAAAGTCGAGGATGTTGCGAACAGGCTTTATCAAGCCTCGATAGACATCGGCCGTGTAACTGATGACCTGGAAGGTGTAGAACGATATTCCGACTGGCAGGATGATTCGGTCAACACTGAATACAGGAGCCCCAGTTGCTGTGTTGAACCATTCGGCAGCAATGTTTCTGACCTCAATATGAATGCCGAAGATTTGCCCGATAATGTCGGCAAAGAAGTAACTGTACTTGAAATAGCAAAGAATGCCGAGGTCGAGCATCACACTCAAAGTGAGCCACAGCCTCTTCTTCCACCTCTCTTTGAGGGCATAGATGCGCTGTGCGATGAGGAAGTCGCTGCAAGTTACCAACAAAAGAAGTCCGACGAACAGCCCGCTTGTTTTGTAATAGAAAAGCAGGCTCACAGCCATCAAGTAAGCATTTCGCAGATGCGTGCGTTTCTGCATCAGGGCAAAGCCGGCAAAGACGATGCAGAAGAACACCCAGAAATGCATTTGGGTGAAGAGCAGGGGACTGTTCTCGTCGAAAGAGAATACATCCCGCAGGTAAGCTATGAACAATTCATAGTTCACAATTCTTATCTCTTAACTCTTATCTTTTAACTTTTAACTTTTAACTTTTAACTCTTAACTCTTATCTCCTCATTACAGATTGCATTGTAGAGCAAGTCGGCAAGCAGTTCATAACCTTCGGGGGTGAAGTGAATGTGGTCGCGGTTCATCAGATGAGCGCTAACCCATCGGTTGCTGCTGCTATAGCCTCCCATAATGCGGAACTGATTCCAGACAGCACCATTGCACTCGCGAGCAAGTTCCATCATGGCCAGTTCCACCTTTTGTGTGTTGCGATTGTATGTGCGACGCTGTCTTCCCACTCTCAACCAGCAGTCATTATTGGTGATGAACAGGAAGCAGACATTCGGATTGACAGCACGCAACTTGTCCATTAGCATGCGATATGAATCCTTGAATCTCTCCACATCAAATTTGGCGGGAAGGACATTCGCGTCGTTTATGCCAATGCCAAAAATGACCAGATTTGGCGGGCAAATGCGTGAAAGCTCTTCTTCCAACAGGTCACAACGTAGCCACGAAGGGACGCTGGCACCGTTCACGCCACTTTCCGTATAGACAATGCGCTGTTTTGGTTCAGGATAGATGCCTCGCAAAACGAATCGACTGGTGCTATCCATGCCCGAGAATGCAATCGTGCACTGGCAATCGGGCTCTGGTAGGGTGAAGAGGAAGTCCGGTCCTTGCTGCTTGGCCAGAATCGTGTCGCCCTTGTCGAGGAGGAGATATGGCACTGCTGTACCTTCTGCTTTCCCAATGATGCAGAGCTTAGCGAAGGAATACTTTGCGGGAAGTTCCAAACGAAGCGTTGCCAGGGAATCGTTTGTCGAGGCTGCAGCACCACTCATGCCCAGCCTTTCCATTGGCAGGGCTTCTATGCAGCGCGACCGCTCCCAAGTTCCAGACGGGATGAGGCTGTAGTCTCTCGGAGCATTTGTCCGGATGGCTTTCCACGGAAACAACAGTCCTCTGGAAGCGTCGAAATGTTCTCTCAGCCTGTTCGGGAAGATGCCGGCTTGAACATGGCTACCGCCGATATGCAGAATGTTCAGTCTTTGCTGGCTGTCATGCATGCGAATCAAGAGCGAGTCGAACTGCTGGCGAGAACCCGGGAAGTCCAAACGATTCGCCCCCAAATTGATTCCAGCAGCGGCAGGAATGGGTATCGTGTCCTGCGCCATCGCAAGCAAAGACATACACATTATAATATATAGAAGGACTTGTCTCATTCCTGTAGTTCGTCTTTTTTGAAGTTTACTGCTGCAGAGTCCTCGGCTGTCAGTTCCGCTTCTTCCTGTCCTGTACGGAACAGATAGAAATGGTAGTAGAGGTGGAGCGTGTCGTAGAGCAACTGCGCAATCTTCTTTGCTCCAAGCGGTGTGAAGTGTATGTAGTCAGGACCAGCCAATTGAGGACTTGCCTTGACCCAGTTTATGATGCTGCCCCAGCCTCCCATTGCTTCGTACATGTTCCAATATGCTGCTCCGGCTTCATCTGCTGCAGCGCGCAGGCTGTCGTTCAGGGCTGGCATGATGGGATAAGTCTCCATCGCTCCATTCCTGTTTCTGCGAGCCATGTCGGCAGGTCCAATGAACAGCACTTTTGCCTTAGGTGCAAGCGTTTGGAAGGATTGAATGAGCCGCTTGATGCCCTCCTTGAATTCGTGCAACTTGGAGTCGTTCAGGTAGGGCGTGCTGTTACCCCCGAACTGAAGGATAATTAGCGCGACGTTTTCACGCTCGAAGAATGGAGTCATGGACGCACGGTTGATGTTCATCAGGGCGCTTCCTGTGCTACCTCGCATAGGTATGTTGTCCATGCTGACGCCCGTCGTGCCGTCAAGTTGGATGCCAAGAATGTCTGTTTGCCCCTGAACTCCTATGGTTACGCCATTTGTGGGGGCAGCCAATGAGACGGAATAGAAGTATGGTCCGCTTCCGCTGCTCAGTGGCATCTCATTTGCTTCCCGTTCGCCTCTGATTGTAAGAAGAAGTTTGGCTGGCCCTTTCGTCATGACGGTAATGCGATTGAAGCGTGAAGAGAGGCTATAGTCTTCTTCGTCTCTTCCTCTGAGGCGAATCGTTGCGTATCCGGGAATGTGTGTCGTTCTTGCCAACGGACCATAGAACCTGTCGGAACGTTGCATTTCCGATGGTCCGTAAGCCAGATATTGTGGCAAGCTGTCTGGCCAGATGGCAGAGCTAAGCGTATAAGTCTGTATGGTCTGCAGGGCAGGAACCATGCCGACTCCCATGCCGCCAAAGTCCTCTTGGAACTTTTGCCGAAGCAGGCTCGTTATGCGGTCGCACTCGATTTGCGAGTCACCATAATGCATGATGCGTACATTTCGGATATCAGCGCACTCGAGTTCTTCCCATAACTCGTCGAAATAAGTCTCATCATTCCCAGGCATATAAATGCGGGCAGCGTTCGTAGTGCTGAAAGTACGGAATTCTTCTATCTTCTGCGTGTTAAGCGCTTCTTGCCTCATTTGCAGCAATTCTTCGGGGCTCAGCACAGGCTCATCTGATTCTATGGATGCAGAATCTTTCGTCATAACCTCTGTAAGGTTGGGGAAATACAGACGAAAGTCTCTGCCGAGAGGAATGCCTTCGGATGGGAAACAGATGCAAAGCAGTACAAGACCTGCTAATACACTACAGAAGAAAAGTAATGATTTACGTGCGTTCATTAGTGATTTGGGTGCAAAGATACGAAATAAAGTTAAACTTTAAACTTTAAACTCTAAACTTTAAACTTTATTTTGTATCTTTGTAGCGTAAAGAAGCAATTATACACATTATTATATAAATAGGGAGAGGTTTGTTATGCGAGACAGATACAAACAGATAAAGACTGAAGTAGAGTTGGCAGAGTTGCTAAATTCGTCAGATCAGGAGCTTCGACACATTGTCTTTCAGTGTGTTGACTTAACGCAGAATGCAGAACTTTCACTAAAGCATTCCTATCGCGAATGCCTTTTCCTGAGTTGCCGATTGCCGATGGGGCTCAAACGTCAGTCACGCGATTGCCTCTTCTTGCCCAATATGGGCGAGGAATTTGGCTTCCCCAATCACCTCTATTCACCAGAGGAATTGTATGATGGCTTCAATCCAGATGAACCGGAAAGCTACGAAAGTTGCTACGATGGACGTGTCTATCGGCATTACTTGAAGAAAGGGAAGTATGCGACAGACTTCAAGGAAACGCTGGCTCGCTCTTTGCACGACCATTCCATAAGCGATTGTTTGCACGATTTCCTCTCACGTTTCGACGAACATAAACTGGTTGGCGTGATGGGCGGACACAGTCTTTCGAGACTTGATCAAGCATATCTTCAAGTGGTGCGACTGAGCAAACGACTTGCCGAATTGGGCTTCCTGATGATTTCTGGCGGTGGTCCGGGAGCAATGGAGGCAACACATCTGGGCGTTTGGATGGCTGGCAGAAGCGAAGAGGAACTGCAAGAAGCTCTTTCCATCATGAGTGTTGCGCCTCAGTATACTGATAAACTTTGGCTTTCAACTGCTTGGGAAGTGCACAATCGCTTCCCCAATCTTGGCTACGAAAGCCTGGGCATTCCCACTTGGCTCTATGGTCATGAGCCTTCTACACCGCTTGCCACACACATTGCAAAGTACTTCGACAACAGTATTCGCGAGGATGGAATCCTCTCTATCTCAAAAGGAGGCATCATCTATACACCCGGTTCGGCAGGAACCTTGCAGGAGATATTCCAAGAAGCGGTGCAGAACCATTACCTCACATTTGGTTATGCTTCCCCGATGATCTTTATGGGTAAGCAGTTCTGGACAGAAGATGTGCCCGTCTGGCCCTTGATTATGGACTTGGTTGACAAGGGTAGATACAAGAATCTCATCCTCTGCCTGACCGACGAGGTTGACGATGTTGAGCGCGTTTTGCAAGGAAAATAAAAGGGCGCACTGGTGATGTGATGAAACTCCGAAAAACAGGTTTTGAGGGTTCGCTGCCTTTGTAATCCATCTAACCACATGTGGGATGGCACGCCATTAGCATACGAAACAGTTCTCGGTAATAAAATGTAAATTGATGAGTATCCCGATCTAACCAGTACGCCCGTATGATGTCGCGTCTTAACCGCTGTAAGACCATTTCGGACTTCAATTGTATCGCAAATTTAGGCATTCTTGTCGTAATATGCAAGCATTTTAACATTTTTCTTTCGCTTAGCTTGCCTTTTTCTTTATTTCTTCCTAATTTTGTTATGGAAAACGACACATTTAGTGCTTATGACGCTTAATTTCTCAATAGAATACAGGACCGAGTGGGGACAGAACGTTGAGGTCGAACTTTGCTTCCTTTCTTCGGAGGGAAAGACGCACTGGCAACGCATCCCTCTCGAAACGGAAGATGGCCTGATTTGGAAGGGCTTGTGCATGTTGAAAGCAAGGAGCAGAAGGTTCCGCTACACATATATTATTACGGATTCGAATGTCCAAAGTGATACTGGAGAAGGTATTCTTCGCCGAGAATGGGATGTGGTGCCGAGACTTTTCCCTGCCGACGATGCACGCACCTACTTCTTCCTCGACCATTGGCGCGATGTTCCCGAGGCGTCTTTCTGTTACACGGATGCTTTCATAGTTGCCAATGGACTCGACAAACTGCCGTTTGCTTCGGTAGCGCTCTTCCCCAAGACGTTCCTTTTCCGCATTCAAGCTCCAGGACTTGAGCAAGGAGATAGGGTTGCGCTTATTGGCGACCAGCCTGCTTTGGGCAACTGGGATGTTGAGCGAGCCTTGCCGATGATTCCGTCCAGCAATGGCGAGTGGCTTATTTCCATCAGTGCCGACGGTCTTCGCCTGCCGTTCCAATATAAATATATTAAGGTAGGACAGGACCGTTCTGTCCATTGGGAAGAAGGCCCCAACAGGGAGAGTCCCTCTAATGGTCAATGGTCAATGGTCAACGGTCAATGGGTTCTTGTCCTTTCCGACGGGGAGATACGTCTCGAGATGCCGCATTGGAAGACTGCCGGACTGGTGGTTCCTCTCTTTTCTCTCAGGTCGGAAGGCAGTCAGGGGGTAGGGGACTTTGGCGACCTCAAGCAGATGACCGATTGGGCTGCCTCGGCAGGAATGCATGCCATCCAGCTCCTTCCTATCTACGACACGACTCAGGACCGCTCATCTACCGACAGTTATCCCTACAATGCCATCAGCGTTCATGCTCTTCACCCTATTTATATTGACCTGCGAAGCCTGCCTCTGCAGGACAAGGATAAGCTTGCGTCGTTCCAGAAACGCTGGCAAAAACTGAATGCACTTGCGGCCCTCGACTATGTTGAGGTCATCAAGATGAAGGAGGAGTACTTGCATCTTCTCTATGAAGAAGAGCGTCAGTCTCCAATGTTCAATGTTCAATGTTCAATGTTCAATGAGCAAAATGCCGAATGGCTGCTGCCTTATTGTGTCTTCTGCCACTTGAGGGATACTTACGGAACACCCCAGTTCTCGAAATGGAAGAGGCTTTCCAGTTACAATCGAAGTGCCGTAACGAAGTACGCAGACAGCCATTCCGCTGAAGTGGGTTACTATGCTTTCGTGCAATACCTCTTGCATTCGCAACTTTCGGAAGCGGCTGAGTACGCTCGTAGCCGCCGAGTCTTCTTGAAGGGGGACTTGCCGAT
>OCVV012843850.1_pt1 | contig 15901 bp, 11 predicted proteins | sample 1539721 | NCBI WGS metagenome assembly OCVV01 (sample SAMN02144230, study PRJEB22623) | gut metagenome | biome: sheep rumen | host: Ovis aries | place: New Zealand
ACGATACACCTCCACTGCCAAGCGGTTGCTTCCTGCATGGAGATAACGAGTCACATCGAACTCGGCAGGGGACATTGGGTTCTGACTATACCCCACCTCTTTTCCATTTACCCACACATACATTGCCGACTTCACGCCTCCAAAATGAAGGATGATATTCTGTTTGAGTTCATCTTCGGAAACAGTAAAATCAGTGACATACGAACCCACAGGATTGCGATGCTCGTATGCATACCAATCATGAGGTGGCTCACTGGTCACACGAGGCTGATCACTTTTGAAAGGAAAAGGAATATTGGTATAAATAGGCTTGCCATAGCCTTGCATCTGCCAGTTTCCAGGCACGGTGATGAAATCCCAATCACCCACATCGTAATCGGTACGATAGAAATCAGCAGGGCGCGACTGCGGGTCTTTCGCCCAATGGAAACGCCACCTTCCATCAAGGGAACGAATCTCCTTGCACTCACCCTCACGCGAAGGCAATTGGAGCGTTGAGTGATACGGCAGTTTGTTCCTGCCAATCATCAGAGGATTCTCCCAATCAGGCACATTTCCCTTTAGCCCCTCATCCATGCCAGTTCGGTCTTGAGCCTTTACCATCAGCAATCCAGCCAATGCCAATGCTAAAGCCAAAGTCTTCCCTCCCCATCTCTTCCCTCTCAGGGGAGCTGGAGGATTCCAGGAACTGGAGGTGTCCGTCAACCCATGTTTAAATCTGATTCCCATAGTCTTTCTATACAATTAGTTTTGCACGCAAAGTTATAGAAAATCCATGAAAACCCACTCTTCTACCATCAAATATCTCATGATTTGTCACAGAATAGGGAAACATCATCCATGCGCTTCCCCAAAAACGAACCTACCTCGTCGGAAGAGACGACAGGAACTGACTCACTTCCTCCCTGTCATGCTCCAATTGGGCTTGAAGTTCGTTCAAACTGTCGAACTTCTGCTCTTTCCTTATATACTTGAGGAAAGAGAGTCGGAGATGCTTGCCATAGATGTTTTCGTGGAAGTGGAAGATATGCACCTCGATGCTGACGTGCGAGCCATTGTCCAAAGTGGGGCGGCTGCCGATGTTGAGCATACCGAAGGCTTTGGTGCCATTGTCTAAACGGACCGACACGGCATAGACACCATTCTGAGGAACCAACTTCTCCGTGCTAACACGGATGTTAGCAGTAGGGAAACCCATCTTTCGACCATTGTGGAATGCCTCCACCACTTCTCCTTCCAAGAAATAAGGATAGCCCAAGCAATCCTGAGCTTCCTCCACGGCTCCCTGCATCAGCAGTTTGCGAATGCAAGACGAACTCACGTGCTTACCTCCCTCCAATTCATTTGCCAACACCACGTCGATGCCCAATTCCTTGCCATAGCGGACATAATCCTCGAATCCTTCGTTGCGATGATGTCCAAAACGATGGTCATATCCAATGACCAATACCTCCACTTGCAACTGCTTCTTCAGCACCTGCGCCATGAATTCGCGAGCAGACAACTGTGCCACATCCCTTGTGAACGGAAGCAACGCCACGAAGTCCACGCCTGTTGCCGCCAGCAGTTCAGCCTTTTCGTCGGCTGTGGTGAGCAAAGACATCTCCACTTCGGGACGCAACACCTTTGCAGGATGTTCGGGAAAGGTGAGCAGCAACGACTTCAGTCCTCTCCGCTTCGACTCCTCCACCACCTGTTCGATGAGGCAGCGATGCCCACGGTGAACACCATCGAAGAAGCCAATCGTAGCCACCTTCGCTTCGCCACTGGGCATCTCCTCCTTCGCCTTCAGAGCAAGGGAGAAAATCCGAGGCATGACCGCACCGTTTTCTATGAGTTCTTCTGTCATTATGCTTATCAGTTCATCTTTCAGGCTGCAAATTTACGAAAATAAAGTCAAACAACGATTTTAGTTTTTAAGTTTGTGAGTCAACAAATGGACTTTTTCAAGTCAACAAATGGACACAAATAAGGCACAAATTTTTATTTGAGTTAATTTGTGAGAATTTGTTGACTCCTTTTTGACACCCATCAAGAAATAAAAGAAAAAGTGTAGTTTTTTCACTCTTACTATTGCCAATCTGCAAAAAAGCCATACCTTTGCAACGTGTTTTTCATAGTATTAGATTTAAGGTTAACAAGATCGGCTCGAAGCGTCGAGCCTTTTTTTATGCCCTAAAGTTAAATACTACTGAATCTATCTCCTGAGATAGAAAGCAAAGAATCGGTCATAGACACTAAAACTGCCGTTTTCTTCAAGCAGCAATTCTTTCTCGACTAACGATTTAGCCGCTGATTTCACTGTACTTGGAGCTCCCAAATGATGACGAGAAAGAAAGGCATTACTCTGAATTTCAGACACTTCCCCCACGATTGCAACAGCCTTCAAGAGTTTGCGTTGCATAGGTGTGACCAGTCGTAAGAAAGTTTGGTATGTGGCTTCGTTGTCTGAAACGATTTGTTGCAATTCATTTTCCACCTCAACATCGGTTATCATTCCCGTTCCAGTTTCATACAAACGGTTCAGCAACATTTGAACATACCAAGTATGTCCAAACAATTGATTGTAAGCAGCATGAAAAGATTCAGCAGAGAAAAGCTGACCATGTTTTTGCAGTTTTTCTTCGGCAAAAGCATAATAGGCATCAGGGTTGATACACCCCAAACTCATCATCTGCGTACTCTGATAGAATGGGCGAGATGCAGAAGAGAACATATTCTCTAATACGTGACGCTGACTACCAGAAAAGACAAACTGCACATGAGTCAAATGCTGAATGTAGGAGCGCAGTAATGCCTCAACATTTAAAGAATCATCGTATTCTGCCACTTTCTGAAATTCATCGAACGCAACAAAGCACTTCATTTTAGCATTCTCCATGTAAGCAAATATCTCAGAAAGCGATTTCTCCGCAAAATCTGCCTGCACATCCACGCTGACACTGGGTTCTCCAGTACGCGGGTCGATGGAAAAAACAGGGCGAAGTGATTTAAAGACAGTCGAAATGGTCTTCATCACCTTCTCTTCCCGTGTGTCAAGCGTGCCAATGACCACCGATGCCAATTTGTGGACCAAGGAAGTGAAACTATCCGTCTGATAGAGGTCAACATAAAAACACTTACCTATTTTTTCCGTTTCGATGCGATGGAAAGCATGGCGCAGAAGTCCTGTTTTTCCCATACGGCGAGGACTCACCAACGTGATATTTCTGCCATTTAGCAAAGCGGATATCAACTTGCCTGTTTCTTGTACACGGTCGCAAAAATAATCAGGCGACACATAACCCGACAAAAGAAACGGATTGAGAGGTGGGTTGTTGTTCTTCTTCATCTTATCAGTCATTTATCACGAACTCTTCGTCACGAACTTTTCGTCACGAACTTTTCGCGATGCAAAGATAACATATAATGAAAAGAAAGCAAAGAAATCCACTAAAAATTTCTGAAAAGAAACAGTTTATGTTCCGTGAATAATGCTTAACTTTGCCACAGAATTTGGAAAAGCACTCCGAATTCCCTTCACAAACAAAACGCATTTAGTAATCATTAAAAATAACTTGGTACGATTTTAAACCACGAATTACTCGAATTAAACGAATTTTTTAAACTATTATTTAATCAAATTACACGAACAAAAAATGCTGGCATTTTTTTATTAGAGAAATTCAATAAAAATAAATACTGAAAATTCGTTTAATTCGAGTAATTCGTGGTTGAGAATAATCCCAATTTATTTTTTAATCGTCACTTAACTCATGATGAAAAAAAGAAACAGCTTATTGGTTTGTGCCATACTCGCCGTGCAAACCTTGTTCGCATCCCCACGTGTGGTCTGTGATTTTGAGAACTATGCCATTGGCGACAAGCTGAGCCTTTGGAATTTCTATGGTGGCACTTCGTCGGTGAAAGGCACCATCGTTGCCGACCCAGCCAATGCCAACAACAAAGTGCTCCACCTCGTGGTGAAAGAATGGAACACCTACGCCGAGTTCTCGCTGCCGCAAGGCATCAACGCCTCCAGCATCGGGAAGGAATACACCAAAATCCGCTTCCGCTTGCAGCGAGCCAATGCCGACGAAGGCGACTACAAGCACATGGCTATTTTCCTCGGTTCGGAAGCACTCTACGAAGACGACGGCTGGCCGCACCAAGGCACGAAAGGCACATGGCAACAACGCGAGTACCTACTCACCGCTCCTGCTGCCACCAACAACTCCACGCTGCTCCACCTCGGCATCAATTCCGACAATGTGGATTACTACCTCGACGACATCCAACTGGTGGGCGTGTATGACGATTTCACCACGGTGGAAAGCGGACTCGTGGATTTCGCCCGCGCTAACACATCGAGCGACTACTACACCTACAGCACTCCCACTTACATTCCCGCTGGCTCTTCGCTCGACATGCGCACAGCTCGCTACACCTACATCACCGCTCCTTTTGCCGGCGAAGGCACACTGAACATCTACGGCGGCGGAGAGCGCACATTCATCTCTGCCGACAAGAACAGCGGATGGCCCGACTGGTCGCTCTTCACGGGCGAAACCCACGTCTATCCTTATAATAAGGTAGTAACCAACGCAGGCTTCTACGGACTCGTCCTGCCTCACAAGGGCAAGGTGTTCGGAGCCGACGAAGCCGACCCCGAAAAGGCGAATCCTCTCTTTGCCGACAAGCGACTGGTCATCAACGACGGAGCCACACTCGCTGCCGAGTCGGGCACACGCGGTTTCCGCATTGGCGAACTACAACTGGAGAAAGGCAGTCGTCTTTTGGGCTACTACAAAGCCAACACCCATCAGTCCTACTTCATGGTGGGCGCACTGAACACCGATGCCACCCTTGCAGGACGCATCGCCCCTGTTGACAACAACGGCACACCCCACACGGCTCAGGCGGTGGGCATCATCAAGGAAGGCACAGGCACCTACCGCATCACGGGCAACGACAACCGCATCACGGGAGCCATCCGCGTGAAGGAAGGGCGCGTGCTCATCAACAACGACGCTGCCGAAGCCGAGCGTTCCCGACTCTCGGGAGGCACAGGAGCCATGCACAACACTTCCGACATGGTGGCACACGTGTTCTCGAAAGGCATCCTCGGCGGCACGGGCAACATCGGCGGGTCCGTGAACCTCTACGGCACACTCCAAGCTGGTGACGACGGCATCGGCACCCTCCAGCTTCGCAACTTCGCTGCCTCCACGCCTGCATCCCTTGTGCTTCGCCCAACAGCCAGAATCGAAATGCAGATTCAATCCACCGAGCAGCACGACTTCATCTTTGTCAACAACGACCTCATCCTCAACCCTATCGGCGAGGACTTCTCCACCAGCGACAACCTCCCGACCCTCGTCCTCCAACTCACCGACGACTGCGATGTGAAGCTGAACGACCGTTTCGTCCTCCTCACCGCAGCCAAGAAAAGCAGCACGGATGGACGCGGCTGGACTTTCCACCTGAAAATGCCAAAACGCTACACATGGGAGACCGAAGAAAGCACCGACGAAAGCGGACGCTACGTTCTGGCTGTGAAACTCGTTTCGCTCGACACGCCTCAGCCTGGCGACGACGATGACGACGATGATGACGACAATGACGATTTCGACGTGGATGACGACGAAGGCATCGACGAATCCACCGACCTCCACTCCCTGGCTTACTACGCACAGCTCTGTGGCAAGAACCTCGGCATTGCCGTTCCAGCCTGGAACCTCGACATGACGAACGAAAACCTCTCGGAACTGCAAACCGTGGCACGCGATTTCAACACCGTCGTGGCAGAAAACTGCATGAAGTTCGAATCCATCCAGCCATCGCAAGGGTCGTTCAACTTCTCCAAGCCCGACCAGTTGGTCAACTTCGCACAGCGTCACAAACTCGCTGTCCGTGGCCACACCCTCGCTTGGCACTCGCAGGTGGCTCCGTGGGTTTCCACCGACGGCAAGAAGAACGACAAGAACTGGACCCGTGAGCAGTTGCTCCAGATTCTGGAGAAGCACATCACCACCGTGGTGTCCCACTTCAAAGGCAAAATCGGGGAATGGGACGTGGTGAACGAATGCCTCGACGACAATCAGACCAGCATCCGCACCAACCCCGATGCCTACGACCTGCGCAAGGAGTCGGTGTGGATGAAAGTGATTGGTGAAGACTTCATCGACTCGGCGTTCGTCTATGCACACCGTGCCGACCCTAATGCCCGCCTCATCCTCAACGAATACGGCAGCGAGTTCAAGGGCATTGCCAAGTCGGAAGCCCTCTACAACCTCGCCAAGCGACTCAAGGTGAGTGGCATCCCCATCCACGGCGTGGGCCTGCAATGCCATTTCGACGCGGGCGAAGTGAACGGCAAGAAAATCAGCGAGAACATCCGTCGCTACCAGGACCTCGGACTCGACTGCATCATCACCGAGCTCGACATTGCCATTGCCTCCGCCAAGACCGACGAAGCCTTTGCACAGCAAGCCAAGGACTACAAGAGAGTCTGCAAGGCAATGCTCGCCAATGCCAACTGCCCAACGCTCATGGTGTGGGGCATCACCGACAACGCATCGTGGCGACAGCCTGGCGCACCTTTGCTCTACGACAGCAGTCTGAACCGCAAGCCTGCATGGTACGCCGTTCGCTCTGCCCTCCGCAAAGAAGCCAACGAAATCCAACTCGCCATTGACACACCATCCGACGCAAACGGCACTGCCCACATTCTCCAGCAAGACTACTACTCGCTCACAGGCATCCGTCTGCAACGAGCACCGCAAGCATTCATGCCATACATCCTCCGCACCACTTACTCCGACGGGAGCGTGAGCGTCAGGAAAATCATGGCACCACGGCAATAACCGACGATTCCCCTCTCCTCCCTTTTTCTCTGATGGGAACGTCCATTCACGACGAAGGTTCGTTTTCGTTTCAACGAACCTTCAACAACTCCACAACGAACGTCCGACACGACTCCAACGGACGTTCGTTGCTTTTTTTCTGCCTCAACCCAGGTTTGGCATCATGGAATAGCCATTGCCAAGATAGTTTCAATTCTACCAAAAATCTTTAGAAGTAACTATTCAGCGAATCTTCTTTTTGAGTCGCCTACGGCGAGAAATCTTTCAAATTTCATACAAATCAAACAAATCCTTATGGCAAAAATTTAAAAAAATTTGACAGATTTTGAAAAGATTTGTTGGATTTGGCTACGCCGAGCTGAAGGTTCTGCCCGACAGGGCACTCCTTGAAATTATTCGCTGAATAGTTACCTTTAGAAAACCTTTAGTTAAATTAACAAAAATATCAATTTATTTATTTACCTTTGCACGTCGTTCTAACAATTCCCTTTTATGAAACTACTCTCTATCCGATTCCTCATCTTGCTGTTTTGCATCCTCACCATGCCTTACATGGAAGCGGTGACTATCCCCGAAGACCCACCTGAAATCTACTTCCACACCGTGGGCAACCCCCAAGCCACCACCCTTCCGCTGCAAAGCAAAGTGAGACTCAGCTTCAACGACAACAGGGTTCGCCTCAGTTCCGAGCAGCAAGAAACGATAGAATATCAGTTCAACGAAGTAGATTTCATCTCCATCAACCGCAAGAAGGGCGATGTGAATTTTGATGGCAGAATCGACATTTCGGACGTTGTCACCGTCGTGAACCACATTCTCGGAGTCACCAACTCCCCACCCTTCATCCACATCTTTGGCGACATCAACAGCAGCCAATCCGTTGACATCTCTGATATTGTCAACATCGTCAATATCGTACTGAGGGAGTAATAAAAAAAGACCCACCCCATCCCTCCCTGTGAGGGAGGGAGAAGCCATCCGGATGGTTGTTCCCGCCCTCACAGGAAGGGTTAGGGAGGGTCTATAAAACTCACGAACTAATAAGGAAATAGCTCAACTAATTAACAAACATCACTTATGTCACAACTTGAACCACTAATTGCTGACCTTGCGCTAATCCTCATTTGCGCTGGAGTTATGACACTCCTTTTCAAGAGTCTTAAACAGCCTATCGTGTTGGGATATATCGTGGCGGGATTCCTCGCTTCACCGAATATGCCCTACATGCCCAGTGTGACCGACGGACATGGCATCCACATCTGGAGCGAGATAGGTGTCATTTTCCTGCTCTTTGCCCTCGGCTTGGAGTTTTCATTCAAGAAAATCCTGAAGATGGGAGCCGCGCCGATTATCGCTGCCCTTGCCATCATCTTCGCCATGATGTACGTCGGTGCCTGTACGGGTGAACTGTTTGGTTGGAAAGAGATGGACTGCATCTACCTCGGTGGTATGCTTGCCATGTCGTCAACCACCATCATCTTCAAGGCTTTCGACGACATGGGCTTGCGCCAACAGCGTTTCGCCAGCCTCGTGCTGAGTGTACTCATCATTGAGGACATCCTTGCCATCGTGCTCATGGTCATGCTCTCCACGCTGGCTGTCAGCAAGGAGTTCGAAGGCTCGCAGATGCTCAATTCCATCCTCCAGTTAGGACTTTACCTCGTGCTCTGGTTCACCGTGGGACTCTATTTCATCCCAATGGCTCTGCGCAAGCTGAAGCCCCTGATGAACGACGAGACTCTGCTCATCACATCGCTTGCCCTCTGTTTTGGCATGGTGGTGGCTGCCTCCGCAGCAGGTTTCTCCGCTGCCTTCGGAGCCTTCGTCATGGGTAGCATCCTGGCTGAGACGGTGGAAGCCGAGAAGATTGAACACCTCGTTGCTCCCGTCAAGAACCTCTTCGGAGCCATCTTCTTTGTGTCGGTCGGCATGATGGTTGACGTGAACCTCATCATCGAATACATCGTACCAATCATCAGCATCATCGCTGCTGTCATGCTGGGACAGACCATCCTGAGCACTTGCGGCTTCTTGCTTTCGGGCCAGTCGCTGAAAACCTCCATGCAATGCTCCTTCTCTCTGACGCAGATTGGTGAGTTCGCCTTCATCCTCGCCACGCTCGGCACGTCGCTCGGAGTCACCAGCGACTTCCTCTATCCTATCGTCGTTGCGGTGTCTGTCTTCACGACGTTCACCACACCTTATATGATTCGACTGGCAGAACCTACCTACAATATGCTGACCCGCGTCCTGCCTGCCAAATGGATAGCAAAACTGGAGCGCAACAAGAACGAGAAGGAAGAGAAAGAGCCTGACGAGCTGAAACTGATTTGGAAAGACTGCCTCAAGCGTTTCATCTTCACCATGCTCATCAACTGTGTGCTCTGTATAGCCATCATGGCTATTATGCTCTATTACGGACAGCCAATGATTGCCAACATGGTACCTGCACAATGGGTACATCCTGTCACAGCCCTCGTTGCCCTCATCCTGTGCTCACCGTTCCTGTGGATGATGTTGCGTTCGGGTAGTGATAGCCCAGAAGTCAACAAGCTCTGGGAAAGTGGTTCGCACTGGCGTGTCAAGCTTACAGCATACGGACTGCTTCGCCTGATTATCACGGCAATCTTCGTCAGCTATTTCGTTGATTATGCCATTCCTTGGAGCACATGGCTCGCCATGTTTGCGCTCGTAGCCATCCTGTTCATCATCTTCTCCTCATCGCATCTGGAGAAGCATGGCACGAGAATGACCAAGAACTTCACGGACAACCTGAGTGCGCGCGAAAGGGAAAAAAATAATAAGTGAAAAAAAGACCCACCCCATCCCTCCCTGTGAGGGAGGGAGAAGCCATCCGGATGGTTGTCCCCGCCCTCACAGGGAGGGTTAGGGAGGGTCCATAAAACTTAAAAACTTAAAAACTAAAAATACATGAAAAGAAATCTACTGCACGTCATCATGGTCGTAGCTGGCATGATGACACTGAACAGTTGCGAGGAAGAGGATCTTCAGAAAGTCTATGATGAAAACACATCACTCGACTCACCATTCCTCTTCTCTGAAGGCTATAAGGACTCCATCGAAATTCCTTACAACCTGCCTACACCTATCACCGACTGGTTGAGCATGGTGAAGGACGAGACAAAAGTGTGCAAGTTGAGCATCCCTGGCACCCATGACACCATGACAGGCATGGGATTCTACCAACCTGTGCTGAAGTATGTGTTCAACATGACCGCCATCAGTCAGGTATCAACGCTTGAGGAACAGATGGCATGTGGTCTGCGCTTCTTCGACATACGCCCCGTGGTGAGCATCGACACATTGGCAACGAACCCTGCCGAGAAGCAGATTTTACGCTTGTCGCATGGCATCAGCGAGATTGACATGACTTTCGAAGAGACTATCGACTCGCTGCAACGCTACTTGAAAGCCCATCCGTCGGAGTTCTTCATTGCCAAGTTGCAGGCTGACAACGGTATGGAAAACCAGAACAACTGGACAGTGCTGCTCAACAAGGTGCTGAGCAAGCAGAAGTACAAAGGACTGTTCGTCGAGGACTGGCGACCAGACATCACTGTCGGTGAGATGCGTGGCAAGATTCTTTGGCTGAGCCGTTACGACTTGCGCCCGCTGAATGCTGCGTTCCACTATCCTATCGTCTATTGCAACTGGCCCGACGAGGACCCCGACATCGAAGAGGAACTCAATCCCGAGGCGCAGCGCAATTGTGCCATGTATAACATGAACGACACGACGGTGAAGGCTACGCTCTACAAGCAGGACTACTACAAGACCACCAACGAAAAGCGAATGAAGAACAAGCAGAAGACGGTCATCGACATGATGCACAGCGCACGTGAAGTTACTGCCAAAGACGATAACATCTGGATTGTGAACCACTGCTCTGCCTATACAGAGGTGTCGCCACGCGGATACATTACCAATGCCGCCAACCTGCACCCACTGGTCATTGCCGACCTGCAGAACTACGAGGGCACCGTGGGCATCATGCCAATGGACATGGCTTGCCACGACTACGTACACTGCGTCATCAACGGCGGAACACCTTACACCAGCGACTACCTTTATGGTTTCCGCCCAAAGACTCAGTCGCTCACCAACCTACTTATCATGTCGAACAAACCATACTTTAAATAAAATCCATCATGATGAAAGTTATGAAACACAATATTCACAGAATCATTATTCTCCTCACGATTCTTTTCGTGGGAACAGGAGCCAAGGCTCAGTATGCCGACAAGTTACATGCTGAGGACGGCTTGTTCAACCACCTCTCTGTGGGTTTGAACACAGGATTGACAGGCTTTGGTGTTGATGTAGCAATGCCTGTCCACAAGATTGTAACGGTAAAGGCTGGTTTTTCGGGATGGAACGTCGGAAAAATCAAGTTCAAGGCTATCAACACCGCCACGGAAATCACCCAGATGGAGATGGTGGAAGAAGAAGCCGTGAAACGCTCAAAAATGGTGGATAAGGTGGAACTGGCAGCCGAGCCAAACTTCTGGAACTTCTACCTCCTTGGCGAAGTACATCCGTTCAAGAACCAACCTTTCTACTTCTCCGCAGGTCTGTTCGTAGGTAGCCAGAATTTCTTCCATTTCCGCAACACCAACGACGGTGCTTTGGATTTCCTCTACTATGCCAATCAATTAGTGGAAAACTACAACCAAATCTTCCGCACGAACTATCCACCTATCGGTTTGAAGTTTGGCGACTACGTGTTCACAGCCGACGAGAATGGCAACATTGACGTTCGCATGAAAACCAATGCCGTGAAGCCATATATCGGCATCGGCTTTGGCCAGCATCTCGCAAAGACCCATCGCGTCAGTCTGGCTGTTGATGCAGGTCTTCAGTTCTGGGGCACACCAAAATTCGTACTCAACGACAACACGGAAATCAAGTCGTCGGGCAAGAATTCCGGCATCACCGGTGCCGTATCCTGGTTGAAAGCCTGGCCTAACCTCCAAATACGAATAGCCTACAAAATCTTCTAAGAACAAGGGGAATAAATGAAGAATGAGGAATGAAGAATGAAGAATGGAAATTACTCATTTCATGAGCAAACTAAAACACATTCTTCATTCTTCATTCTTCATTTTTCATTCTTCATTCCTTATGCTGTTGTTCTAGTTCATGCATTATTTTCTGTTAAACATCATGTTTATAAAGATATTTTCGTAACTTTGTCACAGAATCACTAAAACATTATGAATGATGACATTCTTGAATCAGTTTCACGAGGAAGTGACGAAGCGCAAGATGCGGAAAATCGCAGAATCGCAGAAATCGCCGATGAGCTCCATCGACTTTGCCAACTACATGAAACGCAATGTAGAACTGGCAAAAAAGATGTGACTCCATTCGAGCGGGAGCAACGAATAGCAGAACAAATAGCAAAGTCTGGCGGCTATTGGATTCCAATGATGCAAATGTTCGACATTGGTGTCCCTGGTCCCTGTGGCAACGAAAACAGCACATACGTGACCGATGATGCTGTATATAAGGTAAACAACTTGATGAACAGCGGAAGCATAGTGGCTTTACTCCATAAGATACTGTTGCATAACTTTCTGTTCCCCGATACCGCATATCAATTCCACGGATTCGCTGGCTTTGATGGCCGCAGCGTTCAACCAGTATTTCGTCAAGTTCGGGTTGCGAATGCAATTCCTGCCACACAAATTATGATTGATACCTATATGGCTGCCCTCGGTTTTGTGAAAACTGAAAACGAAGGACGTTTCTCCAATGGGCAATATATCGTTTGGGATGTTGTCCCCCGCAATGTTTTAGTCGATGCTGAAGGCGACATTTTTGTAGTTGACGCAGAAATCAAGCGTATTTGATAGTCTCAGATTACACAAGAGCAACATGCTGATGATGTTGCTCTTGTTTTTTATTCTATTTGTCGTAAGTTTTTATTTCTATACATTTCCTTCACTTCATCTGCTCCAGCAACCTTGCCAATCCGTCCAAGTTACGTGGGTCGGCATTCACGTCAAGCACAGTGCCATCACGGTCAATGAGTTTGTAGGTTGGGAAGGAGTGAACCTGAAGGAAGTGCTCGATGGCACTCTGTTGGGATTCAGGCAGGTTGTAGTGAACGACGTTGTCACCCACGAGGTTGTACTCCTTGATGACACTCTTCCACGACTCTTGGTCGCTGTTGTTGGCAAGATAGAGATAGACGAGGTCGAAGTCTTTCAGTCGTTCGTATTCTTCCTGTGAATGCGAAAGCGCTTCTTTGCATGGGCCACACCATGTGCCCCAAATATCGAGCAGAATCAACTTGCCCCTGTACGGCTCGGTGATTTTGCGCAGTATCTTTTCCCCATCGCTCATGTCGGCCACTTCGTCAGCAGACTTCAGATTTGCTGTATCTGAGAGGGAGCGTTTCTGAATGGCTACGTATTTATCATTCAGGTTTTTCAACACGGCAAGAGCCTGTGGCATCTTGACTAGATGCTTCTCCACATGGTCAAGAACGAGAGAATCAAGTGGCTGACGGACGCCGTCAATCATTTCATAGAACATATGGGCAAAGAAGATGTCGCGCAGTGGATATTCGCATCCCACAGAGTCCAGCATTGCCTGAAGAATATCATCATTGCCTTGGTCTGGTAAGAAGTATTCAAGATAGTTGTTCATGAAATACGGGAAATCGTCATAAAGCGTGTAGGGCTTCGAGGCTTTCTTCCAAAATTCCTTACCCACATAGTCCACATACTCCTGTGGCAGTTTGAAACCGGGCATGAAGTATTTGGCCTGCATCATCGATTCGGCCTGTATGATCTGATACTCGCCCTCCACATAGTCGATATATCGCTGCGAGAGTGTTGGGTGCTCGGCTATTGTCTTTTGCAGTTTGGCCTCGCTCTGTGCTCGAGTATTGTCCGTCTGAGCCTTGAAGTCCATTGCGTCCACCTTTCCGCCCTGATTGAAATCGATGCGGTCGTGATGACCATCCGAGGGATAAGCCTGCAGTTCGTTTTGCAACCGCACGTTGCTGCCCATCCATAGCTTCTGCCCCGTTTTGTAGTCGTACAGGAAGAAGTAAGTCTCGCCAGGCTCTGCAACACTCATAACGTCCGCGCGGTGCTCGTCTAACCACACTTCCGAGGTGTTGATGATGGGAAAGCGGAGCATGAAGCGGCCCAAAGAGTCCATCTTGGAAAAGAATACCTCTTGCTCGTCGGTGATGATGCTGTTCCACGATACTCTGAATTCGCCGCCTTTCTGCCACTCCTCTGGGGGCATATCCTTCAGCCAGCCTATGATGGTCACGCTGTCGCCATCCCTGTAGCCGTTGTCTGTGAAGCCCGTGCGAAGGTCTTTCTTCGGATAGTCGGGCAGAGCTTGAGTATTGATTAGGCTGCACGTTATCGGTTTCTGCTTATCGATGGCAATGCTACACAGCCCTTTCTTCTGCTTGCCGACCTTGATGGTTGTGCCATTGCTAATGGTCAGCGCATAGGCATCCTTCTTCTCCGTTCGGGCAACGATGTCCCATACCATGTTGTCATAGATGACATGATTCGCCGTGATGCCTATGAGCCAGTCGCCCGTCTTCTCGTTGCGCCAGTAGGTATCTGCAAGAGTGCCCACAGTGTTCTGCGCCTGCCCCATCATTGCAACGAGCGCAAGCAGGATGCTCATGATTATTTTCTTGTTCATCGTTCTATTTGTCATTAAAGATTTCAGCTAATCTCTTGTCAATTTCTCTTCCGCGCAAACCACGGGCGAGAATCGTTCCATCGGGAGCGAAAAGGATGATGTGAGGAATGCCGTCGATGCCGTAGAGGTCGGTGGCAATCTCCTGCGAGTTGATGATTTGCGGATAAGGCATCTGTTCTTCGTCAATGGCTTTCAGCGTGGCTTCGGGCTTGTCCCATGCAGCGATGCCAATGACTTGCAAGCCACGGTCTTTATACTTATTGTAGGCAGCAATGATATTGGGAATCTCTTCCCGACAAGGACCGCACCACGATGCCCAGAAGTCGGCAATCACATACTTGCCACGACCCACATAGTCCGAAAGGCGTGTCGTCTTGCCGTCGTATTCCACAACGAAGTCCTTGAACATATCTCCCTCCTGCGGTGTCTTGCATTGTTCCTCCAGTTCCATCTCCATGAAAGCCGTTTCCATGTTGCGCTGCCCATTCTCACTGCACAAATGAATCAGTTCCAGCGTTTCCTTCGGTTGCAGGATATCCTTGGCAAGCATTAACATATAGATGCCAGCGGCATCGGCAGCATGCTGATGCACAAAATCCTTAGCATATCGTTTCAGTTCACCAAATTCTTCAGACTCAACCAACTCCTGAAACCTGAGTTTGGATTCAGCACAAGCATCGTTGAGCGTCGTTCCTCGGAACACGCGTTTTTCACTATCCATCACGATGTTGCCAACTTCGAGAACGAAAGGAACATCCATGATTGTCCTCTCTTTTTGTCCTCCATCAGCGGATTCTATATCCACAGCAATCATTAATGTAGAATAGATGGGTTGTCCGACTTGTCCTTTAATCAGGAATTTTCCATCCGTCACTTTGTATTTCTTCTGCGTCTGTCCTGCGGGTATGATGCGTGTAGAATCGTTAAGAATATACACAGAGTCGGGTTTGACGACGTATGGCTGCATTTCTTTTATCAATGCAGAAAGGTCGCCACTCACGGTAAAACTGTTTGTTTGTGCCTGACCCGCTATAGCAACGAGGGCGAGCAGTGCGGTGATGATGGTTTTCTTGTTCATTATTCAATTGTGGTATGAAAACATTGTTTCTTCTCGAATGTTACATGCTCAGTGCGGTAACAGTTGCTCTATGGCTGCGACAACGCTGCTGATATTGGAAGGCCATGGGGCTGCGCCTGGCATAAGCTGGCCCTTGGTATCTACAAGACGGTAGGTAGGAAAGCCGCTTACCTCCAAATAACGCTCGATGGCACTCTCCTGTTCACGAGGTAGGTTGTAGTGGACGGCATTGTCGGTATCGAGATGCTTTTGGATGACAAAGGTGCGCCACGAGTCT
>OCVV011298715.1_pt1 | contig 15900 bp, 14 predicted proteins | sample 1539721 | NCBI WGS metagenome assembly OCVV01 (sample SAMN02144230, study PRJEB22623) | gut metagenome | biome: sheep rumen | host: Ovis aries | place: New Zealand
GGAAACTTTGTGTGATATGACGGAAAATATGCAAGTTTATGACGTGCAAAGGCGTTAGCCGGTGGTTGTGCGGTGTTGCCTTAAAAAAAAAGGAGCGATTAACATGATTTGTCCTAAATGCGGAAACCAGACAGCCGATGATGCCGCTTTCTGCGGAGTTTGCGGTACACCTATGGGAGCAGCGGCTCAGCCTGCTGTGGATATGCCCGTGCAGGAGCAGTATCAGCAGCCTGTTCAGCAGCAGTTTGAACAGCCTTCGGAGCCGACACCTGCGGCACCTCAGCAGTATCAGGATTATAATACGCCCGATTATCTCTCGGGCAATGCCCCAAGCTACGGCACTCCGCCGAGAAGATATGACGAGCCCGTACAACAGCAGTTTGAACAGCCCGTTCAGCAGGAGCAGCCTGTAGGAAACGAGTATCCTCAGTACAATCAGCCCGAAAAGATAGAACAGCCCTTTGCGCCTGCTCCCGAGGCACCTCAGCAGCAGCACCCCGGCTATAACACACCTGTGAACCTGTCGAACCAGCAGCCCAGCTACGGCACACCTCAGAGAGCCGAGAACGGCTCCAGCAGTCTTGTCCTCGGGATAGTGATAGTTCTTATCATCGCTGTGCTGATAATCGTCGGCATAGTGCTGGCTGTTAAGGGCACTAAAAAGGCAGTCAAGGAGATTACAGATGACTGCGTAAGCGTTGTCAGTGTAACCGAAGAGGCAGGCTTTGACCCCGTTTTGTAATCAATGTGACAGAACGATGAAAGTTTGACTTTACCTCTTGACGTTTTGAAAAAAACATTGTATAATGTGCTTGTCGGCAGGAGATGTCGGCAAATCGTGAGATATCATCAGGAGGGATAGTTATGACAAATATGCAGAACACGGAAAAGTCCGCAGTGATCGCTCTGAGATCGGAAGATCCTGCTTACATGACAGCACAGCAGACAAGAAGGGCTCAGCCGCTGGGAAGTGCCTTTGTCGGTATCCTGTGTCTGATCGTGTCGGTCATTGTAATGCTCGGTACGGCTTATGCGGCTTTCATAGGCGCAAGGGCTGTGTACAGATGCCTTGATGACAAGGGCACCTTTGACGGAACTGTAGTCGAGTATATTGATTTCAAGCTTTGAATGTAAAAAGCGACCCGACCTTTTTTAGGTCGGGTCTTTTTTCTTGACAAAACGGCGCAACTGTGCTATAATACGAAAAAACAGATACCCCGACTTTAGTAAAGTCGGGGTTATTGTGCGTGATATATTGAGGAGGATTTATGGGACTTTTTGAAAAATTAAAGGCATTGTCCGAGCAGTCACAGCCGACAAAGCCCGAATTTATTATAGCAGGGCTCGGAAACCCCGGGGTAGCTTATGAAAACACAAGGCACAATGCAGGCTTTCTGGCGATAGAGGCGCTTGAAAAGAAGTACAGCTTTACCCCGAACGAGCACAAGTTCAATGCAGTTTGCAACAGAGCCGTCATCGGAGGAAAAAGCTGCCTTATAATGCGGCCGCAAACCTTTATGAACAAAAGCGGCGAGGCTGTGAGCGACGCTATGGACTTCTATGAGATTGACCCCAAGAACATCATAGTGATCTTCGATGATATCTCCCTTGATGTTGGCGCTATGAGGATAAAGCGCAAGGGCTCGGCAGGCGGTCACAACGGAATAAAGAGTATAATTGCGCTTTGCGGCACTCAGGATTTTCCGAGAGTTAAGATAGGCATAGGCGCTAAGCCCCACCCGGACTATGACCTTGCAGACTGGGTGCTCTCACGGTTTTCCGACGAGGATATGAAGAAGCTCTCCGAGGTATTCGACCACACCGCCGAGGCTGTAGAGCTTATCGTCAAGGGCGAAACAGGCGAAGCCATGAACCGCTTTAACTGAACACAGTACTTTTTGGTAACAGGGAAAAGCAAAAAGATAATAGGGTATAGGTAATAGGTGATAGGGAATAGGGAATAGGGAATAGGTATGGAGTCAGCTTTGCTGACTTATGCCCATTCGGGCGTATAGAAAGTGCATACTTTTCGCTTGTTATTCTCAGGCAGATTGATCTAGTTTTCACTATCACCTTTGGATATGGGGCGCAGCCCCATTTTAAATCATCACCGAAGGTGATACCTTACCTATTACCTGTTCCCTATTCCCTATTACCTAAATACTTATTGCCTAAATATCTATTGCCTGTTACCTAATTAAAGAGTGGGGTTTTTATGAATTTATTTGAAAGAATGGCGGCTCAGCTGCCGTTTTGTAAGGATATTATAAACTGCGTGCTCAAGGGATATACTCCCGTGTCGCTGTCGGGTGTGTCGAATATTCATAAGGCACATACCGTACTCGGACTCAGCCGTATTTCCCCTGTGCTTGTGATATGCGATGACGAGGCTCATGCACTCAGAATGGCACAGGACATAAACGAAATGGCCGGACAGCAGCTAGCTGTGTTCTATCCTGCAAAGGATCTGAACTTCGCCCTCATGGAGGGCATCTCCCGTGAGTATGAACACAAAAGAATTGAGGCTCTGTCTCAGCTTATGCAGGGTAAAGCCTCTGTTTGCTGTGCAGGTATCGAGGCTTGCTTACAGGCGGCTATGCCCCCGAAGGCTCTTAGGGACTACTCATTTGAGATAAGCGAGGGCGGCACTGTTGAGTTGGAGGAGCTGCTCAGAAAGCTTGTTGCCGCAGGCTATACCCGTACAGATCAGGTCGAGGGACAGGCGCAGTTTTCGCACAGGGGCTCGATAATTGATATCTTCCCTGTTCAGGAAAGCAGACCTATAAGGCTTGAGCTCTGGGGCGACGAGGTTGACTCACTTTCCTATTTTGATACACAGTCTCAGCGCAGAACCAACAGCCTTAAAAGCGTTACAGTCTTCCCTGCCCTTGAGATAATCTTTCCCGATAAGGAGGAGCTCAAAGAGAAGCTTCAAAAGCTGTCCTCATCGGCAAGGGGCAGGCAGGCAGATAAGATACGGCTATCTGTCAGCCGTGATATAGAGGCTCTCGATGCAGGCATTCTGCTCACCGATCTTGACAAGTACTACTCTGTATGCTATGACAGAACATACACCATATTTGACTACTTTGAATCGGGTATTGCGGCAGTGTGTGAGTACTCAAACTGTATTGAAAAAGGCAGAGCTGTGCTCTCTCAGCTATCCGAGGATATAAAAAACCTGCTTGAAGAGGGTATCCTCTTCCCGAAGCTTATGGGCTTTTACATCGACCTTACTCAGGTCGAAAAGGCCGTTCTCGAAAAAAGAGCCGTCTTCCTCGACAGCTTTATGCGTTCAAACAACGGTGTGAGATTTAAGAAGCTTATCACCTCAAACTGTCGGCAGACCTCTACCTGGGGCGGAAATACAGCCACTCTTGACGAGGAGCTCAAAGATCTCTGCTCACAGGGCTATTGCACGGTTCTTCTTGCAGGCTCGGAGAAAACAAAGCCGATCATCATTAAAGACCTCACCGACGAGGGAATAGAAGCCTATCCTCTCACCGATGACAGCGAGATAACCGCAGGCCGTGTTTATGTAAGAACAGGCAGTCTGTCGGGCGGCTTTGACTATCCCGATGTGAAGCTTGCTGTCATCACTCAGCAGAAAACTATGGCCTCTAAAAAGCGCCGCTACAGACACAAGGCAGGAGAGGAGATAAAAAGCCTTTCCGACATCAGGAGAAATGACCTTGTAGTTCACGCTATGTACGGTATAGGCAAGTTTGACGGCATAAAAAGCATTGAGACAAACGGCTCGACCAAAGACTATATCACCATAAAATATGCAGGCACAGATGTACTCTATGTGCCTGTAACTCAGCTTGACCTTGTGTCCCGATACATCGGAACGGGCGACGATGACAGCGTTAAGCTGAACAAACTCAATACAAACGAGTGGAAGCGCACCCGCAATAAGGTACGCTCCGCTGTAAAGGATATGGCTAAGGAGCTCACCGAGCTGTATGCTAAAAGGCAGGCGGCAAAGGGCTATGCCTTCTCGCCCGATAATGACTGGCAGGCTGATTTTGAGGAACGCTTCGACTATGAGGAAACAGAGGATCAGCTCAGATCTATCAGCGAGATAAAGGCCGATATGGAAAAGCCTGTCCCGATGGACAGACTGCTCTGCGGAGATGTCGGCTTCGGAAAGACAGAGGTTGCCCTGAGAGCTGCCTTCAAATGTATGCTAGACGGCAAGCAGGCAGCACTGCTCTGCCCGACTACAGTTCTTGCATGGCAGCATTATCAGACAGCTATAAAGCGCTTCGGGCACTTCCCTGTTAATATTGAGCTTCTTTCACGCTTCCGCAAGCCAAAGGAGCAGGCAAAAATTGTCCGTGAGGTGAACAGGGGCACTATAGACCTTATAATCGGCACTCACCGCCTTGTCCAGAAGGACGTTGCTTTCAAGGATTTAGGCCTTGTCATAATAGATGAGGAACAGCGCTTCGGAGTTGCCCAGAAGGAGCGCTTCAAGGAGCTTTTCAAGGGAGTTGACGTGCTTACCCTCTCAGCAACACCGATACCGAGGACCCTCAATATGGCTATGAGTGGTATAAGAGATATGTCCGTCATCGAGGAGCCCCCTGTTGACCGCTATCCTGTGCAGACCTATGTTATTGAATATAACCTCGGCGTGGTAGTAAATGCAATACAGAAGGAGCTCAGAAGAGGCGGTCAGGTTTACTATATCTATAACAGGGTCGAGAGCATAATGCTTGCTGCTCATAAGCTTGCCGAGGCTCTTCCCGAGGCAAGGATAGCTGTCGCTCACGGACAGATGCCCGAAAATGAGCTTTCCGAGATATGGAGACAGCTCTGTGACCGTGAGATAGATGTGCTCGTCTGCACAACTATCATCGAGACAGGCATTGATGTGCAGAACGTAAACACACTGATTATTGAGGACTCCGACCGACTGGGGCTTTCACAGCTTTATCAATTGCGAGGGCGTGTCGGGCGCTCAAACAGGAGAGCCTTTGCCTACTTTACCTTCAGGCGAGGAAAGGTTCTCACAGAGATCGCAGCCAAAAGGCTCGACGCTATAAGAGAATTCACACAGTTCGGCTCAGGCTTCAGGATAGCGCTCCGTGACCTTGAAATAAGGGGTGCTGGCTCAATACTCAGCGGTCAGCAGCACGGCCACATGGAGGCTGTCGGCTACGATATGTATATAAGGCTTCTGAATGAGGCTGTTGCGCAGGCAAAGGGAGAGGAGCTTCCGCCCTCGCCAGAGGACTGCCTTGTGGACATAGCGATCGACGCATATATTCCCGAAAGCTACATAGAAAACAATGCCCAGAGGATAGACTGCTACAGAAAAATAGCCTCTATCATGAACGAGGAGGACTCCCGTGATGTGCTTGATGAGCTCATCGACCGTTACGGCGACCCGCCCAAAGCTGTGGCAGGTCTCATAAATGTGGCACTGACAAGAAACTCAGCCGCTAAAATGGGTATCAGGGAGATAGCCCAGAGGGGTGATAATCTCTACTTCTACATCACCGACTGCGAGCCTGCTCAGGCAGCAAAGCTGTGCAAGCTTTACGGAGACAGGGTTAAGTTCAATGACTCCGACAAGCCCTATTTTGTGATAAAGCTCGACAAAAAAGAAAAGACCCCCGACCTCATGCGTGAGGCGGTAATGGCTTTCAGAATTTGACAAATCGGGATAACTGATGTATAATTGAATTGACAGTATTGAATTGACAGTATTGTTATTAAAATATGAAAGGAAGCTGTTTATGAAAGGAAAAAGACTTCTCAGCTGGCTGTTTGCTCTTTCACTTGCAGCAGGGACAACAGGCATCTGTGCCGCTGCAAATGAGCTATCCGAGTCAGAAACCGTAAGCATACAGACGTATGAAAGCTCCGATGAGGAGTGGGCGCTGAACTTTGATTACTGCTCTTTTTATGCCGATGACGGCGAGCACATCTACACAGGTTCTCCTGTGAAGCCCTCTGTAACTGCTTACAATTATTACACAGGCGATGACCTTAAAGAAGGCGTTGATTACACTGTCACTGCGGACAGTGACCCGAATGCAGGTGAAAAAACAGCTGTTATAAAGGGTCTCGGCGTTTATGCAGGTCAGCAGACAGAGGTAGGCTACTACATTTATCAGGCTGATCTGAGCAACGGCTCTGTATCGGTGCCCTCACTTACTTATACGGGCACTGCGGTAAAGCCTGCGGCTGTTGTAAAACTGGGCGGAAAAACTCTCGTTGAGGGAGTAGACTATGACGCTGAGTTCTCCAGCATCGAATGGAATGAATATGATGCTGGTACCTACTATGCGTATTTCTACGGAAAGGGCAACTACAGCGGCTACCTTTCGGGCAGCTACAGGATAAACCGTAAGAATGCTTCATCAGCTGCGGTCACAGGAGTAATGCCAAAAGCCTATGACGGCTGGGAATACTGTCCCGAGCCGACCGTCACTCTTAACGGAAAGAAGCTGAAAATATATGATGACTACACTATCTCATATAAGAACAACAATTCCATCGGCACAGGTACGGGAACTATCACATTCAAAGGCAATTATTCGGGCAGAAAGACCTTTACCTTCATACAGACGATAGGCAGACCCGCAGGCGTTTCTGCTTTGCAAGGAGAAAAAACTATCAAGGTCAGCTGGAACAGCGTTCCGGGAGCCGCAGGTTATCAGCTCTACAGATACGACGCTGCAAAAAAGCAATATGTCCTCGTGGGGAGCACCAAGAACACAGCTTATGCAAACTCAGGGCTGCAGTATGCTACAGCGTATAAATTCAAGGTAAGAGCTTACTACACCCAGAACGGCTCTACCAAGTACGGCAGCTACTCAAACATTATTAATACGACTACCCTGCCGCCGCATACTACCGTAACTATGGCAACAGGCGAGAAAACCTGCCTTGTAAAGTGGAGCAAGGTAACAGGCATCGACGGCTATGAGCTTATGAGGTTCGACCGAAGTTCAGGCACTTATAAACGCTATAAGCTCATGGGCAAGAACGATACTCAGCTCTATATCACGGGGCTCAGCAATGATACTGACTACAGGTACCTTGTGCGCACCTACAAAACGGTGAACGGCAAGACCGTTTATTCCAGAGAGTCAAACAATATGGGCACTCAGGATAAGACCTCACGTTTCAACGGCCTGCTGAGATCTTCGGTTTCAAGGACTTATAAGATCTACAACGTAACAGGCGCAAAAACAACGACCTCTTACAGGACTATCCCCGACAGTGAGTGGAACCTTGTTAAGAAATTCGCAAGCACGCATTTCAAGTCAGGCTGGTCGAATTACCAGAAGGCCAAGTATACCTATGATTACATCGTAAATCATACCAACTATCAGAACGACTACTCCAAGATAGACTGGTCAAGACCCGTATATCAGGTATTCGTAAAGAGAGAAGCTCAGTGCGACGGCTTCAACGGAGCCTTCGTTGCTGTAATGAGATATCTCGGCTACGATATGAACCTGATACAGGGTACTGTAAATCAGTCAGGAGGAAAGATCGGTCCTCACTGGTGGGCTACGATTAAGAGAGGCACTCAGAACTATATCTTCGACACTAACATGGAGTATTACTGGTCGGGAGACACACACTATTTCTTCTGCGCCAAGTATTCTGACCCGCTGTACGTTTCCGGAAGATACAGAATAAACAACAAGAACAGATACAAATAAGCTTTTATCCCCTCACCGAATATACGGTGAGGGGCTTTTTTGTGAACAAAATGTAAAAACGAAGAATATGACTTGACAAGTCGGGAATAATATGTTATATTGAACTTGCAAGATTAAATTGCACACAATCAAATTGCAAAAATCCAAAGGAGGAAAGCATTATGAGCATTTATGATATCAGCGTTAAAAACAACAAGGGTGAAGACGTATCAATGGCTGACTATAAAGGAAAGGTCATTGTGGTAGTCAATACAGCAACAGGCTGTGGTTTTACTCCTCAGTATAAGCCCCTTGAGGAGATGTATGAGAAATATCACGATAAGGGTCTTGAGATAGTAGATGTTCCCTGCAACCAGTTCGCAGGACAGACCCCGGGTACTGATGAAGAGATACATGAGTTCTGCACTCTGAAATACAATACGCAGTTTCCTCAGATGAAAAAGTCTGATGTAAACGGCGAAAACGCTATAGAGCTTTTCAAGTATCTCAAGAGCCGGAAGGGCTTTGAGGGCTTCGGAAAGGGGCCTAAGGCAATTGCGATGTCGGCTATGTGTAAGGCAAGGGATAAGGATTATAAGAACAATCCCGATATAAAGTGGAACTTTACTAAGTTTGTTGTTGACAGAGAGGGCAACGTAGTCGCAAGATTTGAGCCAACTCATGATATGAAGGAGCTTGAAAAGCTTGTGGCCGAGCTTATAGGATAACTACAGAAACAGGTGAGCTTATGTCAAGATATGATATAGCAATAATCGGTACGGGACCTGCGGGAATATCCGCAGCGATAACGGCTAAAATAAGGAATAAAGAAATTATTCTGCTTGGGAGCAGCGATATAAGCGCAAAGCTTGCAAAGGCTCACAGGATAGATAACTATCCCGGACTGTCGCAGATAAGCGGTGCGGATTTTGCTGAAAAGCTGAAGGCTCAGCTTTCCGATCTCGGGATAGAGATCACTCAAAAGCAGGTCAGCGCTGTGTATGCAATGGGAGAGTACTTCTCATTGCAGGCAGGCGAGGATATGATAGAGGCAAGCTCTGTGATAGTTGCTTCGGGAGTTGTGCAGGGGAAGGCACTGCCGGGTGAGGATAAGTACCTCGGGCGAGGAGTAAGCTACTGTGCAACCTGTGATGCAAGGCTCTACAAGGGAAAGACAGTCGCTGTGCTGGGCTACAGCAATGAAGCTCCCGAGGAAGCCGAGTTCCTCTCGGAGATAGTTGAGAAGGTCATCTATGTGCCGATGGGAAAGGAGCTCCCCGAGGAAAGAGAGAACATTGAGATAGTCAGAGAAAAGCCTGCGGAAATAGTCGGCGAGAAGAGCGTAACGGCACTTAAAACCGATAAGGGTGAGTATGAGGTATCCTGCGTGTTTGTCCTCAGAGATGCGGTAATGCCCGACAAGCTTGTTCCGGGGGTTGAGACTGACGGCGCTCACATCAAGGTAGACCTTAATATGAAAACAAACCTGCCCGGGCTCTTCGCCTGCGGTGATATCGCAGGAAAGCCTTATCAGTACGTCAAGGCGGCAGGTCAGGGAAATGTGGCGGCTCTATCGGCTGTGACTTACCTTATGGAAAAGCAGAAAAACGGTTGACAATTATCAATTGATATAGTATTATTAAAGAGAATCCTGTCGGAATGCAGGCATGAACCTCCTCATTATCCCTTGCCTGCTCCGACACGGAATATAAAAACAAAGGAGAGATAAATATGGTAAAGGTAATAGAAAACAACAATATTGAGGCTGTAAAGGCTTCCGAGTACGCAGTGGTTGACTTTAACGCAACATGGTGCGGTCCGTGCAGAATGCTTGCACCTGTGATCGAGGAGCTTGCAGAGGAGCTTGATGATGTGGAGTTCTTCTCCTGCGATGTTGACGAGAACGATGAATGTGCAGTTCAGTTCGGTATACAGAGTATTCCTGCTGTGGGTGTTTTCAAGAACGGAGAGCTTGTTGATATGACTGTAGGCTTCAGACCTAAAGAGGCTATGAAGGCATTTATCCTTTCAAAGAAATAAGACAAGACGGTGAGACATAATGGACAAAAAGTACGAGCCTATCAGGCTTTGCAATCAGCTTTGCTTTCCGCTTTATGCGGCATCTAAAGAGATAGTCAGGCGCTACACTCCGATACTTGAGGAGCTCGGCCTGACCTACACGCAGTACATCACTATGATGGTGCTGTGGGAGCATGAGAGCATAAGCGTAAAGGAAATGGGAAAGCTTTTGTATCTCGATTCGGGTACGCTTACCCCTGTGCTCAAAAAGCTTGAGCAGAAAGGTCTGATCGTCAGGAAGCGTGACAGCGCTGACGAAAGAGTGCTGATTGCAACAATCACCGAAGAGGGCATGGCTCTGCGTGAAAGGGCGCTGGAGGTACCTGAAAAGGTTGCCTGTACGATATGTCTTTCACCTGAGGAAGCAGCCTTCCTCTACAAGACCCTGCACAAGCTGCTGGGCGACTGCGATGAATAAAACAAACCCCTTATCAGAGTTTTTTCTGACAAGGGGTATTTTTGTGTAGTTCAGGGTCTGCCCTGCGGAGGAGGTCCGCCGACACCGTTCTTTTTGAGCACAAGCTTCATAAAAATCGGCATAAAGATGAATATAAGTATATAGCCAAGCACTAAGCTCAGTGCCATGCCCTTGAGCAGCATAGGTACATAGGGTATTTTAGCACCGTGACTTGTCGCATTCCTGTGTGCAAGGGTTATCATCGCAACTGTGATTATCGGAGTGTAGATAAGGTCAGAAATCAGTGACTCAAATGCTCTTGCGCCCATAGTACCCGGCTTTACGCCCACCTTTGCGTCAAGTGCATCATTAACCCTCTTCATCGGCACTAAAAAGCCGATAACAAGGCTTATCACAAGGCTGACAAGAAAGCTTATCAGAAAGCCCGGAACAGTAAACTTCCCCGAGGAAAGTATTCCTGCCAGCGATAGACAGAGGCTTAATGTCACTCCCATAAGCAGGCTCATCTGCCTGCCTATTTTTTTCATATCCATATTATTATTATTTCCTCCCGAAGCTTAGTCTCCGAAAACTATGCCGATCTCTTTTGCAGTCTTTACAAGCTGATGATCCTCGGGAACGAACTTGGTCTTTCCTGCAACCTCTTCAAGAGGATTCTCGGAAACTACCTCATTTATCATTGCAACGGCATAGCCGAATTTGTCCTTGCTGATAAGCTCAGCCGCATGAACACCGAACTTTGTAGCAAGCACTCTGTCATAAGCGCTGGGGCTTCCGCCTCTGAGCATGTGACCGGGTACGCAGACTCTTGTTTCTCTGCCTGTCATCTGCTCTATCTGGGAAGCTATCCTTGCAGTAGCAGTGCCTATGCCCTGCTCTGCTCTCTGCTTTGCTCTCTCCTTCTTCTTGAGCTTAGCCTCTGCCTTGTCGAAGGCACCCTCGGCAACTGCCATAATGGAGAAGCCCTTTGACTCTCTCTTTTCACAAGCCTCGGCCAGCTTTTCAATATCGTAGGGTATCTCGGGGATAACGATCATATCAGCACCGCCTGCGATTCCTGCATAAAGGGTCAGCCAGCCTGCCTTGTTGCCCATGATCTCGGCAACGAGGATACGTCCGTGAGAGTTTGCTGTGGAGTGCAGTCTGTCAATAACATCTGTAGCGGTGTCAACTGCGGTATGGAAGCCGAAGGTCACGCTTGTTCCCCAGATATCATTATCTATCGTTTTCGGCAGACCTATAACGTTCAGACCCTCTGTCGAGAGCAGATTTGCGGTCTTGTGAGTGCCGTTTCCTCCCAGAGTCAGCAGGCAGTCAAGCTTCTGCTTTTTGTAGGTAGCCTTCATAGCCTTGACCTTATCAACGTTGTCCTCCTCAATGACCTGCATTTTCTTGAACGGAGTTCTCTTTGTTCCGAAGATAGTTCCGCCCGTTGTAAGTATGCCCGAGAAATCGGACTGCTTCATATCCTTGCACATATTGTTTATAAGGCCGAAATAGCCGTCCTCGATGCCGACTATCTCAACGTCCTCTCCGAATTTCTCATAGCAAGCCTTAGCAACACCTCTGATAGTTGCATTAAGTCCCGGGCAGTCGCCGCCGCTGGTAAGTATTCCGATACGTCTTTTCATAGGTTTTCAAGTCCTTTCGTTATAGAATGTAGCAGTGCTATCAATATTCATCATCAGCCGAGCCTGCAAACTCGTCAGCTTCATCATCTGCGGGTGCAGGGCTTTCTTCCTCATCATCTTCGGGGATATCCTCATCATCAATGTAGCTGAATCTCATATTGCTGCGGTGATCGTCTTTTTCCTCATCAAGCTTGAACCTTGCGATCATGTTCTTGAGTATGAGCGACTGGCTTGAAAGCTCCTCAGAAGCAGAGGCCGTGCTGACAGCTGTAGATGTGTTCGCAGATACGACTGCGGAGATCTGATCTACACCTGTGTTTACCTGAGCTATAGCTCCCGACTGTGTCTCCGAAGCGTCGGAAATGTTCTTTACAAGTGCTCTTATCTGGTTTGACTTTTCAACTATCTCGCTCAGGCTCTTAGCGGTCTGCTCAGCGATCTGCGAGCCCTTTGAAACGGCTGCCGACGAATTCTCGATAAGGTCTGCGGTCTGTCTTGCAGCCTCAGCGGAACGTGATGCAAGTCGTCTTACCTCGTCGGCTACGACACCGAAGCCCTTAGAGCCCTCTCTTGCTGCCTCAACGGCTGCGTTAAGAGCAAGGATATTTGTCTGGAAGGAAATCTCATCAATTACCTTGATGATCTTAGCAATTTCATCGGACGAGGTCTTGATAGCGTTCATAGCTTTAAGCATATTCTCCATGTCCTCGTTGCAGTTATTAACTGCCTCAGTATTGTCGGAGACGATGTTGTAAGCGTTCTTTGAGTCCTCGGAGTTCTGCATGATCTGGTCTGATACATCGGAGAGTGTTGCGGACAGCTCCTCAATAGCGGAGGCCTGCTGTGTAGCACCCTGTGATACCGACTGTGAGTAATCGGAAACCTGAACAGCGCCCGAGTTTACCTGCTCAGCAGAAAGGTTGATAGATGCGAATGTATCGTTCAGTGAATCAAAGATCTCATTAAAGGTGCTCTTTATCTTAAAGAAGTCACCCTTGAAGTTGCCCTCCAGCCTGTACTGCAGATTGCCCTCGGAAATCTGTGTCAGCGAATAGGTGATAAGGCTTATATACTGTCTCAGCGAGAATACTGTCTCCTCCAGTGAGGTAGAGAGCACACCGAGCTCATCTTTAGAGTACCAAACATCTACGGGGTCTGTCAGGTTGCCCTGTGCAAGGGACCTCAGACGGTTTGTGGTGGATATAATAGGCTTTGCAAGACGTGATGCAAAGAACACTGAGAATACTACAGTCAGGATAAGAATGAGCGTGCCGATTATAAGGCCGTTTCTTACTGCCACGTTCTGCGACTCGGCAAAGTCTGCTATATCAACTGTCATAACGATCTTGCTGTTAAAGTAATCGCTCTTTACATGGTAGGTATAGTAGGTAGTATCATTATACTCATAGTGCTCGTCGCCCTCATCTGTTCCGAGGATAGCCTTAGCTGCCTCTGCCGCTTCCTTCTCGGAATCTCCGAGGTTGTAGATGTCAGCCTTTGCATTCTTTGCAGACGGCTCAACTATAACCTTGCCCTTATTGTTTATAACATACACAAAGCCCCTGCTGCCAAGCTTAAAGGAATTAAGGTCCTTTGAAAGCAGAGTTGTATCTATAGTCAGAACCGAGATACGCTCAGCGCCCGTGTCGTTTTTGCCTGTGCAGATAATAGTGAAATACTTCTTGCCGTTTATCTCATAAATATCCGAGATATAAGCCGCAGTCATTTTCTTGGCTTCCTCAAGCTGCTCCTTATCAACGCCGTCGGCAGTGCTGTCACCCGAGGATACAAGCACCTTTCCGCTGCCGTCAAGTATTGCAAGCGAAATATACTGATTGTTATTCTTTGTGAAGCTTGCCTGCAGCATATCCATTCTTGCCTGATCGTCATCTGCATTCGTGTATGCATTTGAGTCAGTGGTATTCTTCACAGAGTTCATATACATCATGATAGTATCATTGAAGTCATCGGCAGCGCTGTCTGCCATCGGCTCCATAGAAATAATGATAGACTTCTCTATCGAGTTCGAGATAAAGAAGATCATAGCTGCGCCCAGAAACGCAAATACTGCCACTGCCACAAGCACCATTGCAAGCATAACTTTTGTACGAAGTCTCTTCATATTCTCCATATCCCGAGAGGATATGTTCTCACCTCCGATAATATTCTCAAGGTCAAGACAGTCTTCCCGACCGCACAGTTTCACATATTACATAATAGTATATCACATTTGCACAAATATTTCAAGTATCACAGCAGGATTTTTTTGTATTTTTTAGCTTTTTTCGCATAGAAATATAAGAGTAGAAATTATGCAAAACACCAAAGGGAGACAATTTCAATGAATTTTTTCAAATTACTTCCAATACTGATAAGCGCCTTACTGCTCTGCTCCTGCGCAAAGACCTCTGCCGAGAGAACCGAAGCCAAGCCCTCAGACCCGAACAGACGTGAGGTAACTATCCTCGCCTACCCTTCCCTCTCGGACGGCACAGACAAAAATGCAGTAAGCTTCACTCAGCTTGAAGACGATATTAAAATGCTTAAATCCTCGGGCAATGAAACTGTTCTCGTAAATGACCTTATCCGCTTTGTAAACTATGACGGGGAGCTCCCCGAAAAGCCTGTGGTCATAACTGTTGATGATGCTAAGCTTAACTGCCTGACAAAGCTGCTTCCTCTTGCCGAAAAGTATGATGTCTGCTTCAGCGTATCACTTCGGGGGGACAAGACCGAGCACGCCTCAGACGATGCCGACCCCGAGCCCGAGCACTCATACCTTGATTGGAAGGACATTTATGCTCTGCGTGAAAGCGGACGGTTTGAGTTTACAAACGGCACCTATTCCCTCTATACCGACACAGGCAGACACGGCTGTACAAAGCTTCGCACCGAAGATGAGCATGAATACAGACGGCTTCTTTACGGAGATGTGTTCAGGCTTCAAAGGCTCTGCGATGAGTGCTGTCAGTTCAAGCCGAATGTTTTTGTCTACCCCCTCGGCTATACCGATGAGACATCAGCAGCCGTCATCTCCGAGTGCGGCTTTGAGGCAACTATGACTGTCGGCAAAGGCACTAACATCATCAAAAAGAACAGCCCCGAGTGTCTTATCGGGCTGAAAAGACAAAACAGGGCTTGACAAGAGAGGTCTCAGAGGTTATTATATAAGTACCAAAATAAAAGGAGGTCTGACTATGGACAATAATGCGATCTTTAAGATAAGCTACGGGCTTTTCGTTGTAACAGCGAGGGTCGGTGATAAGGACAACGGCTGCATCACGAACACTCTGCAGCAAGTAACATCTGAGCCTAACCGTGTGAGCATAACCGTGAACAAGGCAAACTACACCCACGATATGATAATGGAGTCTAAGAGCTTTACCGCCTCGGTGATCAGCGAGGACAGCGACTTTGAGCTTTTCAGGCATTTCGGTTTTCAGTCGGGGCGTGATACCGACAAGTTCGCAGGCTTTACCGACTGCAATCGCTCTGCAAACGGAGAGCTTTACATTACAAGGGGCGCTAATGCCTATATTTCGGGAAAGGTCTGTCAGGTAATTGATCTTGGAACGCACACAATGTTCATAGCAGATGTTACCGAAGCAGAGGTACTGAGCGATGTGCCCTCTGCGACATATACCTACTACCACGCAAACATCAAGCCCAAGCCCGACGACAAGCCTGCCGAAAAGACCGTATGGCGCTGCAGGATCTGCGGCTACATCTACGAGGGAGAGGAGCTTCCCGAGGACTATATCTGTCCGCTGTGCAAGCACCCTGCCTCCGACTTTGAGAAGGTCGAAGCAGAGCCTCACAAAGACGAGGACTCAGTTCCCGTCGGCACAACAGATGACGGCAAAACTATCTGGCGCTGTACAGTATGCGGATACGAGTATGTCGGAGATACACTTCCCGAGGATTTTGTCTGTCCCCTCTGCGGAGTACCGGCCGAGCAATTTGAAAAAGTTCAGTAGCAAAGAGACCCTGACAGAAATTCTCTGTCAGGGTCATTTTAGGCAACACCGCACGACCCCTGTGCATCAGATGCGCCGTCCAGATTTTCGTCAGATTGCCTAAATTCGACGCAGGCTTGCTGACGCAA
>OCVV011265847.1_pt1 | contig 15897 bp, 12 predicted proteins | sample 1539721 | NCBI WGS metagenome assembly OCVV01 (sample SAMN02144230, study PRJEB22623) | gut metagenome | biome: sheep rumen | host: Ovis aries | place: New Zealand
TATAACTACAAAGAAACGATATATATTATACTATAATCAGACTTAATTCCGTTATTTTAATAAAACGGACTTTCAAATAAAAATTCACGAATTGTTAGTCAAATAACCAATTTTGTCAATTAATATGTTATAATTTTATATGAGAGATAACAACACTTAGAGGGTGATGAAGATGAATAAACTGTTCATAGATACAAACATTTTTGAATCCAAAGGATTTAATTTTGATCAAAAAAACATTTTGATAAAATTATTGATTGAAAATGCGAAAAACAAAAATTACGAGTATTATAATCTATCAGTTATTGATAAAGAAATTATTTCACATATAACTGATCGTTGCAGTTCAAGAAAAAAGGAACTTTTTGGAAAATTTAAATGGATAAAGAATTATGTTAAAGAAAAAGATATAGATGCGAATTGCTATAAAGAATTAATTGATTATGAAAACTTTAAAAAAAATATATTTGCTGTAGATTGTAGTCTTGAAAAAGTAAATCCTGAGAATGTCTTTAAAAAGTATTTCAAAGTAGAATTGCCTTTTGAATTAAAAAAAGAAAAGAAAAGTGAATTTCCTGACGCTTTTATATCTGAATATTTAAATGATTTATCCAGGAAAGATGATGACAAAATTTATTTTATAAGCAATGATGATGGATTAGTAAAGTCATTAGACAAGTCCATTATAACATTTAAAAATATAACTAGCTTTTTTAGTGAAATTAATGGTGACGATTCGAAAAAAATTAAACAATTTGCTCGTGAAGTTATCACTGCAAAATTAAATGAAATAAGTTCTCATGTTTTAGGATTAGGAGAATTTAATACTGTTGGATTAGAAGATGAAGAAATAGATCCAGAAAGCATTCAATTTAGTGATGATTTTAATTTAGAAATATTAGAATCAAATAATGATGAATTATATGTGAATTGTACATTTAATAAGGCAGAACTAATAGGAAGTTTTAGCTGCTTAGATTATGAAAATTCTTATTGGCCAAATGATGAAGATTATTATACTTATACAGAATATTTTAAAACCAATAAAATTGAATATGAAGATTATGAAGTCAATTTGAAAATATATAATGAAAATGATAATTATAAAATTGAATATGACAATTTGTATAATTTTAGTATAAATTACGAAAATATGAAAGAATATGCTACAGAGCATTTTAGTCCATTTGAAGATTATGATGGTGAAGATGATTGGTCTCAAAATGGCTATATGAGATAAGGAGTAAATAATATGAATAATAAAAAAGAAAGAGAAAGAGAAGAACTTCATAAAACTATTTGGAAAATAGCAAATGAGTTAAGGGGTTCTGTAGATGGATGGGATTTTAAACAATACGTTTTAGGATTGTTATTTTATAGATTTATATCAGAAAACATTGAAAACTATGTTAATGAGAATCAAAGAAAAGCAGGTATTACAGATTTTCAATATAGAAATATTTCTGATGAAGAAGCATTACTTGGAAAATCACAAATACTTGAAGAAAAAGGATTCTTTATATTACCAAGTGAATTATTCTGCAATATTAAAAAAGGTGCAGATAAAAATGAAAATTTAAATGTAGTAATATCTAATGTGTTTAATAATATAGAAGCATCAGCTAGAGGAACTGCATCTGAAAATGATGTAAAAGGTTTATTTGATGATTTTACTATTGATAATAAATTAGGTAATACAGTAGATGAAAGAAATGAAAAACTTGTTAAACTATTAAATGCAATTGGAGATTTGAATTTTGGAGATTATGAAGACAATAACATAGACTTATTCGGAGATGCATATGAATTTTTGATGACAATGTATGCATCATCCGCAGGAAAATCAGGAGGAGAATTCTTCACTCCCCAAGAAGTTGGAGAATTACTTGCAAGAATAGTAATAATGGATAAAACATCAGTTAATAAAGTATATGATCCAGCATGTGGATCAGGAGGATTACTTTTAAAATTTGCTAAGATACTTGGAAAAGAAAATGTAAGAGAGGGATTCTTTGGTCAAGAGATAAATCTTACAACTTATAACTTAGCTAGAATAAATATGTTCTTACATAACATTAATTACAATAATTTTAGTATTGAAAGAGGAGATACATTAATTCATCCAGCTCATTGGAATGATGAACCATTTGATGCAATAGTATCTAATCCTCCATATTCAATTAAATGGGCAGGTAAGTCTAATCCTATTTTAATAAATGATGAAAGATTTGCTCCAGCTGGAATATTAGCGCCAGAATCAAAAGCTGATTTAGCATTTACTATGCATATGTTATCATGGTTATCACCTAAAGGAACTGCGGCTATAGTTGAGTTCCCAGGAGTTCTTTATAGAGGTGGAGCAGAACAAAAGATTAGACAATACATGATTGATAATAACTTCGTTGATACTGTTATTCAATTACCTCAAGATTTATTTTTTGGTACATCAATTGCAACTTGTATATTAGTGCTAAAGAAAAATAAATCTGATAACAACATTTTATTTGTGAATGCATCTGAAGAATTTACAAGAAATACTAATAAAAATAAATTATCAGAAGATAATATTAATAATATAGTAGGTTTATTGAAAGATAGAAAATCAGTAGAAAGCAAGTCTTATTTAGCTACTTATAATGAAGTTAAAGATAATGATTATAATATATCAGTTAATTCATATTTAAAAACAAATGCTGATGATAATAACATCGATATAGAAGAAGTTAATAAAAAACTTGCTGAAGTTGTGCCAAGACAACAACAAATTAGGAAAGAACTTGAAGAGATAATCAAAGAACTTGAGGTTGATTATCATGAGTAGGCTTAACGATTTAATAAAGGAATTATGTCCTAATGGTGTTGAATATAAAAAATTAGAAGATTGTTGTAATATCTTAGATAATAAAAGAAAACCAGTTAGCAAAGGTGTAAGAGAAAATGGTGAATATCCTTATTATGGTGCTAATGGTATTCAAGATTATATTAATGATTATATTTTTGATGGCGAATATGTTTTAGTAGGAGAAGACGGTAGCGTTCAAACTGCTAATGGTACTCCAGTTGTTAATTGGGCTGTGGGTAAGATATGGGTTAATAATCATGCACATATAATTGAAGAGATTGATGGAATATCTTTGAGATATTTATATCATTATCTTCAAATTGTGGATGTTAAAGATTTAATACATGGTAATATACCTAAGTTAAACCAAGGAGATTTTAGAAATATAAAAATAGCAATACCTCCTATAGAGATACAAGAAGAGATAGTGCGAATTCTTGATAAATTTGGCGAGCTAGAAGCGGAGCTAGAAGCGGAGCTAGAAGCGAGAAAAAGTCAATACGAGTTTTGGCGCGAAAAACTATTAAATACAGGAAATTCTAATCAAGAGTACATAACATTAGGAGATATAGGTAAGGTATGTATGTGTAAAAGAATTATGAAAAACGAAACATCAGAATCAGGAGATGTTCCATTTTATAAAATTGGTACATTTGGTAAACAAGCTGATGCATATATATCTTATGATATCTTTAATGATTATAAAAAAAGATTTTCTTATCCTAAGAAAGGTGAAATATTAGTTTCTTGTTCTGGAACAATAGGTAGATCAGTAGTATTTGATGGCGAAGATGCTTATTTTCAAGATTCAAATATCGTGTGGCTAAGCAACGATGAAAGCAAAGTATTAAATAAATTTTTGTATTACTTTTATCAAACTTCACCATGGAATATATCTGATGGTGGAACTATTAAAAGATTATATAATAATCAATTTGTATCAGCTAAAGTTCCTTTATATTCTTTAGAAGAACAAAAAAAGATTGTTAATATTTTAGAACGTTTTGATAAGCTGATTAATGATATAACAGTTGGTCTTCCTGCTGAAATAGAGTTAAGAAGAAAACAATATGAGTATTATAGAAATAAATTATTAAGTTTTGAGGAGTTGAGTGTTAGTGAGTAGTATAGGTTTAATTAGTGAAAATGATAACTCTACTGTATTAGCTGAATATACAGGATTAAATAGAGTTGCAACATCTTTTCAAAGTGAAGATGCTCTTGAAAAAGAATTAATTAAAACATTAGTTGAACAGGGTTATGAAAGATTAAATATTAACTCAGAAGATGAATTAATTCTTAATTCAAGAAGACAATTAGAAAAACTTAATAATTATCGTTTTACTGATGGAGAATGGGATTTTTTCTTCACAAAAGTAATAGCCAATAAAAATGATTATATAATCGAAAAAACAAGATTGATTCAAGAAGATTATAAACAGGAAATAACTCTTGATTCAGGAGAAAAGAAAAACATCTATTTAATAGATAAAAATAATATTCACAACAATAGTCTTCAAGTATTGAATCAATATGTTAATAATGATGGCAATTTTGATAATAGATATGATGTAACAATTTTAGTAAATGGTCTTCCTTTAGTTCATGTTGAATTAAAGAAGAGAGGAATTGATTTAAGAGAAGCTTTTAACCAAATAGAAAGATACCAAAGAGATTCTTTCTGGGCAGGATCAGGATTATATAACTTTGTTCAAATATTTGTTATTTCAAATGGAACATTAACTAAATATTACTCTAATACTACAAGAGAGTTTCATATTAACAATCAAAAGAAAAAGAAATCTAACTCATTTGAATTTACTTCATATTGGGCAGATCAAAAGAATAATGGGATTACAGATCTAATTGATTTTGCAAAAACGTTCTTTACTAAGCATACATTATTAAATGTATTAACTAAGTATTGTGTATTTACAAGTGAAGAAGATTTATTAGTAATGCGTCCATACCAAATAGTAGCAACTGAAAAGATTTTAAATAGAATCACTATTGCATATAATAATAAGTTCTATGGAACATTAAAATCAGGTGGATACATTTGGCATACAACTGGATCAGGAAAAACATTAACTTCATTTAAAACTTCTCAATTAGCAAGTAAATTAGACTTCATAGATAAAGTATTATTTGTAGTTGATAGAAAAGACTTAGACTATCAAACAATGAAAGAATACGATAGATTTAAAGAGGGAGCTGCGAATTCAAATACATCAACAAAAGTATTAGAAGAGCAATTAAATGATCCGAATGCTAAGATAATAATTACTACAATTCAAAAGTTATCACAATTTATTAAGAAGAATGAACAAAGTGATGTATTTAATAAGCATGTAGTATTTATATTTGATGAATGTCATAGATCTCAATTTGGAGATATGCATAAAGCTATTATTAAAAAATTTAATAAATACTATTTATTTGGATTTACAGGCACTCCAATATTCCCAGAGAATGCTAGAACAATAAAAGGCATATCTGAAACAACTGAGCAAATCTTTGGAGAAAGATTACATACTTATACAATAGTAAATGCTATAGCAGATAAGAATGTATTACCATTTAGATATGAATATGTTGGTAGGATAGACATTCGTGATGATGTTAAAGATGAAAAAGTTTATAACATAGATGAGGAAAAATTATTTGATAATCAAATTAGAATTACTATGATCACTGATTATATAATTGATCATTTTAGTACAAAAACTAAAACATCTGAAAGTTATGTTTACTCAACTCTAGATAACGTCACAGTAGTGGCTAAAAAGCAAGATGCTGAAGAAATAAAGTCTAAGAAGAATATTAATGGTTTCAACTCAATATTCGCTGTATCGAGCATAAAAATGGCTAAAGAATACTATGCTGAATTTAAGAAACAATTAGCCCTTAAAAATAGTAGTCTTAAAGTAGCGTTAATTTATTCATATGGCGTTAACGGAGAAGATGGAGTAATAGATGAAAACTCTGAATCAACAGAAGCATTAAGTATTGATGATAGAACATTTTTAGAGGGTGCTATTAAAGATTATAACAATATGTTTGGAACAAGTTATGATACATCATCAGAAAGATTCCAAAATTACTATAAAGATGTATCTCTAAGAATGAAGAATAGAGAAATAGATATTTTAATTGTTGCCAACATGTTCTTAACAGGATTTGATGCTAAAACATTAAATACATTATGGGTAGATAAGAACTTAAAATGGCATGGATTAATTCAAGCGTTCTCCAGAACTAATAGAATACTTAATAGTGTTAAAACTTATGGTAATATAGTTTCATTTAGAAACTTAGAAGATAGACTTAATGAAGCATTAGCTAAATTTGGTGATGAAGAAGCGCATGGAATAGTTTTATTAAAACCATATAATGACTACTATTATGGATATGAAGATGATAATGGTAAAACATTTGAGGGATATAAATCATTAGTAGAAAAATTGACTTCTAAATTTGCACCTGGAGAACTAATGCAAAGCGAAGCAGAACAAAAAGAGTTTATTAAACTATATGGTGCAATATTAAAAGTAACAAATATCTTATCTTCATTTGATGAGTTCAAAGATGATGAATTAATTAATGAAAGAGATAAACAAGATTATCATAGTATTTATATTGAACTTTATAATGAATTTAGAAATAAAGCTAAACAAGAAAAAACTGATGTTACTGAAGATGTAGTATTCGAAATGGAATTAATTAAATCTATAGAAGTTAATATTGATTACATCTTAGGATTAGTTAAGAAATATCATGATAGTAACATGGAAGATAAAGAAATCCTTGTAACTATTCAAAAGACAATTATGGCTAGTCCAGATTTAAGAAATAAGAAAGATTTAATCATGGCATTCATTGAATCATTAGATCAAGACTCAAATGTATATGCTGACTTTGAATCATTTATGAATAGTAAAAAGAAAGAAGAGTTAGATAAGATAATTGCTGAAGAAAATCTTAATAAGGAAGAAACATATAACTTTATTCAAAGATCATTTGAACAGGGAAGAGTAGAAACTAATGGTACAGAAGTATCAACAATACTTCCACCAATGAGTATGTTTACTCCTAATAATGATAGACAAGAAAAGAAAAATAAGGTTATAGATAAATTATTAGAATTCTTTGATAAATTCTTCAGTATATCTAACAATAAATTCTAATTTGGTGGTATAATTTATATAAATAATAGAGTGTGTTTCATTTTTAAGATGGAATATGCTCTTTTTTTGTAGATATAGCAATAAAAAATAAGTAATAATTATGAAAGGGTTAACATATGGAATATAAAATACTAAATGATAAGAATAGAAAGTATATGATAGATGGCATAAATAATGATTTGAACTTTGAATGGGAAGATACTCATTTGCTTAATCAAATTATCAGAAAAATCGATGATATTTATCCGTATTCTTCTGATCCACAAGAATTTATTGATGATAAATACTATCTAAATGAAATTAATAAACTTTTTAAATTGCTATTTAACAGAAAGATAGATAAAACAGATTTTTTGAATAAATTAGAGAAATTATTCAATGAAATGTTAGTCAAATATCCATCTCTTAGCTACCAATACAGATACAACATTAATATGTACAAAGAGATTATTTCTAACTCAAATAGATTAATTATAAAGGGCTGTGGTGGAATAGGAAAAAGCTATTTTGTGTATAAATTAGAAGACACTCTTAGTGAAAATAATATAGATCATTTATGTATTTATGGTAAATACAATGATTTTATATCTGAAACTATATTTGATGAAATTAAAAATAAGAAAAAGGATTTTTATTTTGTTATCGATGCATTAAATGAGTTTAATGAAAGTGAACAACAAAAAATATTAAATCATCTCAAACTCATTCAGAAAAATAAGAATATAAATATTATAATTACATATAGGACATCTTCATTGAAGAGTAATATAGTTGAACAATTAACTAAACTTTTAATAAATGAACATGACTTTAAGGGTGTAGATTTTGAGTCAAGTATATTAAAGTTAATTGAAACGTATGGAGTTGAAACCGTAAGGTTAATTGATGTTATTGAATCAAATAATCCGTTATATTTAACAATGTTAAATAAAATTTTATTTAATACAAAAATTAAAGGAGAGAAAATTCCAAGTGTAGCACAAATGACTTTTATAATGGAAAGCTATATTAAGGGAATATGTGGATTAGAGAATTGGAAACTTGTAAAAAAAATTGGTTCATACATGTTTGAAAATAGTAAAACATCAATAACTGAAGATGAATTAATAATTATCGCTGGGAATAAATTTGACAGTTTTGTAGAAAATATGATTCAAAATGATTTTATGGGATCATATCAGCATGATGATACATCGTATTTTTTATTTACTATACAGAGATTATCAGATTATATTATAGCTAGATCCTTATTTGATTTTATAAAAGATAAAGATGAAAACGATATTATTAATATAATTAATGAAAAATTGGATAAAATGTATTCAATGCATGAAGCATTTGCATTAGTTTTATTAGATAAGTATAAAGATAAAGATATTAATATAGCACTTCGCATAATATTTAAGTCAGATATAGGTAAAGAATTGGATATAGGAATATTTAAAAAGATTTCTTTTAATAATAATCAAATAAAATGTATACAAGAGTTCATTAAATATGAAGATGTACAAAATCTTTTCTTATTATTGGGAGGATATCCGAATAGACCTTTTAATTGCAAAAACTATTTGAATCAAAAAATACTTGATGATGAAAATATTCAAAAAAAAGTATTAGTAAAATTTAGGAAATCAGAATATTTAATGCATTTAAAAAATATGGTATATACTTTACCATTTTTAGAAAAAGAAACCGATATATTAGAAGAATATTTTTATTATGCTTTTTGGTTAATGTCTGTACCAGTTGAGAGAATAAGAAAATTAGCTATAAAAGTTGTGTATGATATTTCATATAAAAATACTAAATTTGCAGGTTATTTAATTGAATTTTATGATAAGATTAATGAACTATATATCAAAAAAGGTATAATACATGTTTTAACTAAACTTTCTAAGACAAGAAAAATAACAAACTTTATAAAAAATGTATATTTTAATCCAGAAGAAATTGATGCTGAAATAGTATATAGAACAGCTGCTTATTTGAAAAAAGAAGATGAATATCAGTTATTAAACAAGAAGAATTTAAATATTGTCATTCCTAAAGGTGTAAGAGTAGATTCAAAATTGGATTTAAAAAGAATTATCTTTATTGCAGACATATATGAGAAATACTTACTGAAATTTGAACGATATACTGATGGAAATACTTTATCACTAAATGATAATTTTATTTTAAATGATAATAAAGAAATATATAAATATAACAATAAATTGTGCAAACAATTTAGCTGTATAAAGAAAAATGGCTATTGTAAATATTCTGTAGGAAATAACTTGTTTAAAGATTATATGGAACCGATTGATATTGTTAATATTGATCCTGAGAGAATGTTTATGTTGTTTCAAGAAATATTTAAAAAGATATGTGGTGTTTATGGATATAATTACTATGAAAAAGAAAAATTTGATATACATTTAAATAAATTTGAAGATTCACTATTAAAGAAAATTTTGTTATTAAGTCAGGATATTTTATTAGGATCTTTAATGACAAATTATTATACAAGTGAGTTTAGTGTATACAATGATGATAAAACCTTTGGATATAAGAACTATTCTTATATTATGTATGATGAAGAAAAAATTTATTTAACTTCGCCTGTTAGCCCTTACAACGAATTAGTAGATAAATTGAATAATAGAATTTGCGAAAATATAGATTTATATAACAATAATAATTATAGATGGTATAAAAGCAAAAAAGAATCAATAGAAAATTGCCGAAAAATGATGAATCCTATTATTTGTGACAATAATAGTTGGAGTTTAATAGGAGGAGATGTCCATTTATTTGTAGTTGATTTTATTAATGTTTTTTACTCGTGCTATATGGCTTTCAATCCTAAAGAAAAATTACTAGACAATGAAGATGCAAGATATTTGACAATTGAAAATAAAAGATATTATGGAAGTGTAAGTGACTATCCATCTGAAAAGTATAGTAAAAATATGAGTATTCCAAATTTTGAATCTGATTCTTTAGATATAAAAGAAACTAATATGGCGTTTCCACCACCAAACTTAGTTAAGTATCTAAATTTAAAATATAATTTTAGAACATCTTCATGGGATGATGTTAATGGTAATCAAATTATACTATGCGATAATAATGCTAAAAACTTTTATAAATATCCAGTATCAGGTGCTATTTATATTAGAACTGATATATTGGAAGAATTGAAAAAACATAACTATGTAGTTTATTGGTGTTATACAGAAAAGTTATACAAAAACTATGGATGGAACGAAAAAGCAAGTTTACATCTAGAATTGGATTCAAATGGTAATGTTATAAAAGAATTTAACAATAATAATTTATCACACTCTGAAAAAAATGTACCATTAAAATGTAAAAGATGCAAATATAATATTTATAAAAAACAAAACGAAATTTCAAATAATTATACAATAAAAATAATAAATGATTTATTAGATGATGATGAATACTAAAACAAGAGTCGAAATTAATCGGCTCTTTCTTTGTGCCATAAAAATGATATTTTATCTGCTTTAATAATTAAACCATTTTCATCAGCATCTATCTTTCCTTTGATACCAACTAAAGAATCTTCTTCGCAACTATTAATTATTTTCTTTGCAACATCTGTGCTAGTAATGATTGGAATAGTTAAATCTCCATCTTCATCATTTATAACAATAACTAAACAAGAAATATTATCATCAATAATTGTTATTGATCTATATCTTCCAAGTAAAAGACATCTATTTAGGTAATCCATTATTAATCTCCTTATCAAAGCATGCTATTGATTTTAAAAACTCTATATCTAAATCAAAATATTTAATAACTTCTTTTGTAGGAATACAGTATGCTGGCATATACTTATTTGGTTCTTTCTTTCTAAATTCTTTCTCGATTTCTTGTTTTATTTTACTAGCAGTAGTAGCAGATACATTAGCTATCTTCATAATATCTTGATTAGAACACCATGGTTTAGATACTATTTCTAAAATTTCTTTAGCTATCACACTAATACCTCCTTTCAAAAGGTATAGTATTAATCACTTATTTATTGCTAAAAGTCAAGTGTTTAGGACTTAAAATATGGTTCCTAGAATGTTATTTATAACAAATTACAATAAAGTGGTAATAAATTATCTTGGACTCATTTAAGGTCTGATTATTCCAATATTTCTTAACTTATAAATACATTTATAAGACAAAAAATACTTTGTTAAAAATGTGACAAAATGCTAAATAATCTTATAATTATAAATCGCCCCCTGAAGAGTACAAATAGTTTATATTTTGTTGAAAATAAAGGACAAAATGCATATTGATTTATTTTAGGTACTAAGCTAGGTACGCAAATTTAAAAAAAGCATAAAAATTGTTTATTTAGAGTATTGGAAATAAATTTCCAAAAGTAGGTAAAATTGCTGAGTTCTGGAAAAATATTTCCAATTATTTTTTTATCAGTAATTGACAAAATTACTGATAAATGATAAAATATCAGTAAATTTGTCAAGGAGGAATATATATGGAAAGGATGACAATAAAAGAATTTAAAGAAGAAAGTAATATAGAAATCATTGAATCTATTATGAAAATGAATAATGGATATGTTACTTCAAAAGAGCTATCTAATCTTGGAATTCATAGAATGTATCTTAATACTATGTGGAAAAAAGGTATAGTGGAAAAAGTTGGTAATGGAATTTATATTGATTCAAGTAAAATAGAAGATAGTTATTATGTTTTTAATCTTAGTATGCCTAATACAATATTCTCTCACATGACTGCACTTTATTTCCATGGACTTTCTATAAAAGCTCCAAATGATAAATATGATATAACAGTAAGAAAAACATATAATAGTAAGCATCTGAAAAAACATCATGTTTTTTATGTGCCAGATGATATTTATGAACTTGGACTTACTGAAGTAGAAACTCCAATGGGTAATAAAGTAAGAGCATATGATATTGAAAGATGTATATGTGATATTATAAGATCTAAAAATAGAATGGATTCAGAGTTTATTAAACATAGTGTTAGAGAATATATAAAAAGAAAAGATAAAAATCTTATTAAACTTTCTAAATATGCTGATAAAATGGGGATAAAAAAAGAGGTAATGGATTTCATGGAGGTATTTTATGAATAGTATGCAATTAAAAGCCAAACTTAGAAATGTGGCAAAAGAAAAAAATATGAATTTTAATTCATTGTTAAGATTATATATGTATGATAGATTCTTAGAAAGACTTTCTAAAAGTAAATATAGAGATAATTTTGTTTTAAAAGGTGGATTTTATTTAAGCACATTATTTGGTATAGAAAATAGGGCAACTGTTGATATAGATACTTCTTTTAGAAATGCTGATTTTAATGAAGAAACAATAATTAATATGATTAAAGAAATTATTTCAATTGATATAAATGATAATGCAAATATAGATTATGTAGGTATAGCACCTATTAGAGATGAAGATGAATATGGTGGGTTTAGAGTTAGTATGATGGTTAATTATGATGAAATACATGAACCAATACATATTGATATTGCTACAGGTGATCCAATAACTCCTAAAGAAATAAGATATAAGTATTTACCATTACTAGGTGAATACTACATAGACTTATATGCCTATAATATAGAAACAGTATTAGCAGAAAAAATAGAAACCATTCTTAGCAGATTAGAATTAAATGGAAGAGCAAAAGATTTTTATGATGTTTATTTAATTTATACAAAAGAATGGAAAAACATCAATTTAGATCATTTTAGAAAAGCAATAGATAAAACTTTTACTAAGAGAGAATATAATAGTAATCCGTTTGAAGCTCTAGATATTATAAGAAATAGTGAAATATTAAAAGAAAGATGGAATAAGTATCAAAAAAACTTTGAGTATGCAGAAGGTATAGAATTTGAAGAAATAATGGATTATTTAGAAATAATGATTGAACAATTTGAAGTAGTAGGTGTTTAGAAGGTGAATGTATGAAAGAAGAACTATATGAATATTTTTTGAGTGGATATAAATATGATAAAAAAAATAAAGCTGAATTTAATTATAGATTTAATATAAAATATTCAATTGAAAAATTTAACATTGAATTTAATAAATTTATTTCGATGCTTGATAGTTTTTATTATGATAATAATAAGTTAGTAACAGCGTTTAATAGTTATGATATTATTATTCCTAAAAAAATAATAAGGCATATAATAAAATTATATAATTATTCGGTCATTAATAATTGTGAAATACAAAAAAATATAATAAGTGATTTTTTATTAACTTATTATAATACTATAGGAATTAATAAAAAAAACAACACTAAATATAAAAGTGTTGAAGAGCAATTCAAAAAAATAATGATTGAATTTAAATTAAGTAATTTTTATAAACAATTACTATTAGATAATTCTTCATTCTATTTAATTATTACCAAATATGGAATAGAAAATGATATGTATATATCGCCAGAAGTAGTTTATAGGATGCTAAATAATATTAAGGAAGGTATTAATAGAAATTCTATTATAGAGGAACTTCTTAAAAATGATAAATATATTTTTATTGTTATAAATTATGATACTGAGTTACTAAAACATAAGAATTATTATTTAGATTTTATTAGAAAAATTTTGAAACAAGAACATGGTTATAATGATATTAATGATATTTTTGGTAAATTAGTTTGTAATACATGTTTGAGCAATGTAGAAATTAAGGAAATAATAAACCTTTATATCATTAAGACTAATGAGTTGTGTATCAAATATAAGTATAAAAATGAAGAATTTATTGGATCACTATCTGAAATTGAATCTTTAAAAAATAATTTAATGGAAGTAGTAAATATTAATAATCTTACAAATAATTATAAAGAAAAAATACACGAGTGTATAATAAATATATTATCTTTGAAAAGATATTTGCTTTCCGATGATAAATATATAAATTCAGGTATGCATGAGTTTTCAACGACTACAACAATTAGTAATGATAAAATTCAGCAATTTATAGAGGAGTTAACAAATAATAAGTTCAAAATTTATAGTGCATCATCAATAGATTTTGACAAATGTGTAGAGAATGCAGTTGAGTATTATTCTAAATTTGCATTGCAAAGTTTTGTTTCACTATTTTCTATTGATAGTAAAAATCAAACTTATCATACTAATGAAATATTTTCAACGAATTATAGGTATAGTTTTGAAAAGTACTATGAAAAAATTGGAGAAGAATATACAAAAAAAAATAATAAAAAATTGTTGAATAAAATGTCTAAAGGATATTATATTGAAATGTTGAGAGATTTATCTAGAACGTTTAATATGCATCAGAATATAACAATAAGTATATTAGGTACAAAAAAGTTTATGCAAGTAATAGAGGAACTAAAAAAAGACCTTAACTATTCAACAAGTAATAATTATGAAATAATTGTTGGGAATATTTTAGCAACAGAGGTTAATATTAATAAAATATTGACAAAAAATCAAATGAAGTATACAGATAATATGATATTAAATTTGGATTTGTTATTTAATAAATATATTGATAATAAAATAGCTAGAAATGGCATTATGTATTTATATTATAGTTTATACGAACATTCTGGACCTAATTTAAGAAATAAAGCAATGCATGGGACTTTAATTGGTGAAGATTTGAAAATTCCTTTACTAATTTCTTTTTCTGGTTTAATATTCTCTAGTTGGTTATTAAATGCAAAATAATATTGATCTAAATTTATCTTCTCATACAATTGATAATATAATAAATGAAATTGAAGAAGAAGAAAAATTAAAAATATATAAAATTATAGATAATTATGAAAAATTAGTAAAAGCAAATATAAATAATTTAAAGAGAATGTTAGATAATGAAAATAATAAATCACTAATAGTTTATAATCTTGGGTTATTAATTGAATTATTTTTAAAAATGATATTATTAAAGTTTGGATCGGCTGATATAAGTGAGATAGGCGAATATAATCATCAAATATCTGACATGTATAAACACATTTTTGATAATATAAATGAATCAGAACTTAAAAGAGTATGTAAGAATATTAAAGAAAGATCATCAATAATTAGACAATCAAATGGAGATAAAGTTAACTATAATGATTATGCAAATTTTAGATATAATCATAAAAAAGATGAATTTAGTTTAATTTTTGAAGAAGAAATAAATAAAAATGATATAAAACATATAAAGGAGGTAATAGAATGTATAGAATCGATTATGAAATGATGATAGATGCAATGGAAAATGATGAGACAATAAAACTAATTGGTAAAATAGATACAGCTGCGATTAGAAAAAATAATATAGAATCTTTGTATTATGAATTTCCTCTTATTGAAAGAGTTGTTTTGGAAATATATAAGTTGCTTCCTTTAAGCGATGTTGAATTTTATCAACAAGGAACTATGAGAACAATTATGGAAATGATTAATAAGGATTCACATAATTATTTTCCTGATAATTTAATTAATATTCTACAAAAATATTTTGGCGATAACGGGTTAAGAAACAAACTATTTCATGTTAAAGATGATATTGGTACTATCAATATCGATCTAAAAGAATTAAATTTTGATGAACTAAAGTTTTCACTCATGCAATTGGTGTCTATTTTGAGAAATACATGTAGTCAATATACAATAGAAAATATAGGAACAATAGAAATCATTAAATAAAAAATGACCTAGTCCATTAAAGGACTAGGTCATCTTCTTTTTTTATTATCTAAATCTTCATCATAATCATAATACTCACCATCTGTTAATGATATTATAAGAATGTAGGAAAAATGTAAAATAAAAATGTCGGTTTTCCTACATTCTTTTTGTTATACTTTTTATATAATATG
>OCVV011342713.1_pt1 | contig 15889 bp, 10 predicted proteins | sample 1539721 | NCBI WGS metagenome assembly OCVV01 (sample SAMN02144230, study PRJEB22623) | gut metagenome | biome: sheep rumen | host: Ovis aries | place: New Zealand
TTTAGATGAAGATCCAAAAACTCCAAAACTATAAACCTAAGGATACCCGAAAGGCGGTACCGACACACTACACCTTATTATTTGACGCTTACAAAAAAAGAGCATTGGCTGCCCGTTCAGCAGTCAATGCTCTTTGTCAATATGTTCGATGACAGAATAATCAGCGGAAAAGATAGTTTTATAGTTTTATTACAGTCTGTACACTCGTATTCCGTCCATGCTCTCAAGTCTTTTCAAGAGAGGATTTATCCAGTCCTCGTCCTTTACTTTTTCGGCTTCTTCCAGCATCTCAAAATGTTCAAGACCCGCTTCCTCCGTGTAATTGCTATGTAATACCAGGTGATGGGTACGTGTAAGCTCACGCACGCGTTTTGTTTCCTCTTCATCAAGGCCCAGTTCTTTATAGCGCGTATCGTAAGTCCAGCCCATCATCATATGCGCCCAAAGCCATCTGCAGTGTTCAAGCGGTGCAATTTTTCTAAGATCCTCTGCCGTGAATCTGCTTACCTGTTCGTAAGCAACCGGCCGGTCTGTATAGAAACACTTCACATGATCGAGGAAGAATGCAAACTTTTTAACCCGTTCCAGATTTATAATTTTATACTCCAGAGACTGGCTGTTAAACTTCTGTTCCATTTTCAGGAACGCTTCATGGTCCATTGCGTCGGCAAGTTGCTCATCCTTCCTTCCGCAGAGAAGAACCGCAAAATTATAGACGTGCATGAAATTAGATTCAGACAGATACTGTTTCCTGTATCTTCTGTTTTCCCGGAACTCATATTCAACCTTCAGCTTCATTGTGCCGTCACGGTTAAGATATAGGATATCCTCAATATCCGACTGGAATTTAGGCGTGCCGTCAGTGGTCTTATTTATCATTTTGGCATATGTACCCCTGACTTCGCTTCCCAGAAGGTCTGCCTTTTCCTTCTGCCTGCTGTCGAACAGATACACTGCTCTTACGCCGTCCTCGGAGAATTCCAGCGAACAGTCATAAGCGTGAAATTCCCGCCTTGAATTCTGGCCGTAACTTGTGCGGTCCCAGCACTGCAGTTCATCTGTCAGCATCAGAAGGTACGCCAGGGGATGCTCATCCATTCTCAGAGCATCCTCCTTGGAGAACGCGTCTCTTGTCTGGTTTTCTACAGCGAACTTGAAAATACTGTTGTGCAGAAGAATCGCGGTGACAGAATCCAGCAACGCAGGAGAAATGTTATCCTCATCCAGGATCTCGATTAGTTCACGGAGAAGCTGATTCGCGCTGAAATAGGCGTGATCCATGTATCCTCCGAATTTTTCAGGCGAGGAGGCCTTGTTCGAAAGTATATCATCAAGAAGATAACTGTAATATTCCTGCTCACTTTTACTGACCGTCGTTTTACCAGGACCTGTGCAGAGATTTCTGTATCGTTCTCCAAGAGAACGGCATATTCCTTCCGCCAATATCTCATTCTGCGATCCCATATGCTCCGTTCCCAGCTTTTTATACTTAGAAAGAAGCTTCGGGTCTTCCGGCAGTCTTACATAGGCTTCATTCTGCTTATATGAAAGGAACGGCACCCCCTTTATCGTGTCTCCGAAATATGATTTGATCTCTTCAAACGGGAGTTCAAACGGATAACCTATGTCATGAAAAAGTGAGCTGAATCCCCAGTGTTTCAGAAAATGCTCCGAAAGAGAGATCCCCTGGATTTCAGCATCTTTTTTATAGTGATTTTCATAGCTCTTCCGATACTGTGGATTTGTATCATAAATAGCAAGACCAATTACAAAATTGTATACGGAATGCGAGTAATGGTCTCTGTGTTTCATCAGAAGAGAACTCGCATTTGACTCAAATTCTGCCAGGGAATCAATCATCTTGCGATTGTCCGCGTAAGAGCCTGCAAACATCTCGAGAAAACAGAAGTATACATTGAAGGCATCTATATGAGCACCTGATTCCATGAATAGGTGGATACATGTCTCAAATGTGAGACGATCCAGATCCTTTTCCATATTATAAGGAATCATGTTCGGCTTCAGACTTTTTCCATCTGTATCTTCATAAGCTGCACGCAGGGAATTCTTTTTATCAAACCGCAGTTCTTCACAACGGTTCCTGATAAAGTCTATGGCTCTCCGTTCCATGGGCGAAGGTTCCATTTCCTCCTCCCCAAAGCTTCTGATCAGCTGCAGTTCTTCCGGAACCTTGGGTGCGTCAATTCCATATTTTTCTTTATTCATCTGCCTGATCGCATTCAGTGCTGTATATCCCATATTTACCCCTCAATCTCTGTCTGCTGCATGAAACTGGTCTACCTTCTTCTTCATGTACTCCTGAAGTCCGGGATCTTCACAATAAATGAAGCATCCCAGTTTTCCTCTGGTCATGAGAATTCGATATGTATTGCGTATAATTAGATCTGCTCTTTTCTGAGCCTGTCTTTCCTCTTCGGAAGGAACATATTCCGGATTCTTTCCCTGCATCTTCTTTGCATTTTTCAAGGGTCCGATGAGTCCCTTCAAGGTTTTGTCTGTTCCGGCCCGCTCAAAGGGGTCAGATATAACCTCACCGTTTTTATACTTCAGATCATTGCCGATCACAACTCCTACATACTGGAATTCCACGCCCTGTACGGTATGAATGGATCCGGATTCATTGATTGAAGTACTGCTTTTCGCATATGATTCATCGCCTTCCAGATTCCAGCTGATCCTGAACATTCCTTCCGGCGCCTCTTTATCAGGAATCGTTATATCAAACACGTTGGTGTTGTTGCGGGCATCTTTGTCATCTTTAAGCCACTCCCAGCAATAACCTGCTAAAAGTCGGGATTCGACGCCGGAGTCATTCAGGTGCCTGATGGCCTGATACATCTTATACGGTGAGTCAAAGACCTGAAGATTATACTCGGACCTTCGAGTTATAAAAAGACCCATGTCGTCCTCATAGCCCAGCACACTGTCCAACCAGTCTATGTAATCATTTGATCCGTTGCATCTGCACTGTGTACGAAGGCGGATGCCTTCCGGTCTTTCTACCTCATGAACTTTCGACCACTTGATAATTTCTTCAACTGAGCCCATGTCCGCATTGCTGACTATCTGTCTGGGATCATAAAAGAATACTGTTACAAGTCCGGCTTTTATCAGATCCCCCACCTGGCTGTACTCCCGGCCTTCTTCCTTTCGCACATACTGGTCTCTGTCAATCAGACGATGGGCTTCATCCACAATAATGACCTGATAATCATTCTCTTTACAGCTGATAAAACTCGCTGAGCCCTTGAAAATTTCCTTCGCCTCTTCTCTGTATGTTTTGAGCACCTTCTTTCTCTATCCTCTGCATTTTTCCACGCCTGGTTGAGGACGGTCTGATAAGCGTTTCTCGGCGCCTCGTTTTTGGAGACTACCGTAACGGAACTCCCCCTCTTTCGGGCCTCTATCAGCATTTTCATAGACAGCACCGATTTGCCGGTTCCGGGATCGCCGCGAACAACTAAAACCCGTTTCTTTCCGTCCTCCAGGGATTTTCTGAGCATACTCTTTTACATATAAAAGGCATCTCTTTGATCTCCCTTCAGCGATACGTCGAAAGTGCCATCCATGATTTCAACAATCCTGTCCTGGAGACTGAATTTGGGTGACATTCCCTTTTCCTGCAATTCTTCTGAGAGCCGGCTGGCGAGCACGTCATAGTCTTCATTGCAGTCATCATAAAACCTGAATGCATTGCAGCTCTGATTGACGATTCCGCATATGGCTTCAAAATTATCTCTTTCTTCAGTTCCTTCTTCGAATTCCTGTTTCTAAGATACCTTGTATGCAGTCCTTTCTCGTGATAAATGTCCACAGCTATAATATTATGCTCTGACCCGTCCATCTGATGGAATGTTTCCACTCATCCTTAATGGTGCGTTTTGAGAGAGAAATTTCACTCCGAAACAAGATCAGCACCCGGCATTTTCCGTTTTTCAGTGCTTCATCCGCAAATGTTTTCCAATTATTTTCGTCGTGGGGCATATTCGCCGCATCAATCCACACGTTGAAACCTCTGGAGTACAGTCTGGAGAATACTTCAGAAACTATGGCCGCATCCTGCCTGTCGTGCGCATAACTTAAGAAGATAAGATCCTCATCTAAATTACACCGCGAATCCTTGATCTCGTTATCTTTCAGAATTTTTTTTGTCTTCAGCTGTCATATGTATTTCGCTCCTTTCAGAAGCTTTTCCGCTAAGTCGTTGCTCACCGATATCGCATTTTTTAAACGAATTTTTTTGTCGTTAATAGCATCGAAAGGAATCAGCAGCGGATGCGTTTTTCCTATGAGGGTATCCATAATCTCGGAGTAAATATACCCTTCGGTCAGAGTGTAAACACTCCATCTCATATGTTCGTATTTCATCCACGTTTCGTCGGTCTCCAGCAGAGAGTATTCTGCCTCGAAATCCCGGCAGAGAACAGAAAGTTTATATTTAATACTGAGCGCCCTCACATAAGCGGATCTTTTTTTATAATCGTCCCGGCAGTACTCTGACCACGGCGTTCTCTCCGTCTCTTCTTTTGTAAGCTGACGCTCTTCATGGATCATCCTTGCGGCATTCTCAATAGCAGCATTCGTCAGATAGGAATACGAATATAACTCATTCTTTGTTCCTGCAATCTTAACATATTTCCAAAGTTTATCACCGGTGTCGGATATAACAGAAGGCCTGTCGTTTCTGAGCTGTATTGTGCATTCATCCCTGATACCCGCGCGTCTTCTGAACATGATCAAATCTGCCGCAATATTGTAATTTAGCATATCGTCGCCGGTATTCACAAATGCGAAGGTGAAATCACAGAAAGATTTCATCAGTACCGCAAACTGTTCCGTGCGGTACCCGACATTATCATGAATACCCATATGATACTCGGCCATGCCGGACAAATCCACGTCCTCTCTGATTTCCGGACAAGCGTATCTGAATTCCGGAAGAAATTCACCGCTGCTTACGACCTCCATACTGAGCCTGTATCCGGGAAGCTGGAAAAGCCAAAGCGCACTTTTGATCATCCCGACCGAAATGCGGTCTGTACCTATAAACAGCGCTTTAATAATTTTCCGTCCGTTCTCTTCTGCAGCGTACTTCAGGAAATCATTCTCATACAGATTGTTATATGCAAAGTCCTCCTCAGTATTTACAAAGCTGATGATCAGTTTTTTTAAGGACAGATACCTGTTCTGTATGTTTTTCTGGATCGTATCGGATGTCTCATTAAGTTCAACGTATGCGCGAACCTGCCTGAACTTATCATTTCTGACCGCATCCGCAAGTTCCGAAAGGCATGCCATATTATCCGCGTCTGTTTCCCCGAATATGAATACTTCCACCGCGTCCGCCCTTTTATCCTTCAGCAGATGCCGGAACACATATCCGAGGGGCCTCGTAAAATATATACCTCCAAAATTCTTCAGTTTTTCACGCTGCGCCGTATCCGGAGAATCATGCGAAATATATATGATCCTCTTTTTGTCTTTTTCATTCATGCTCTCTGCGATGCTCAGCGTTTTTTCGTTCAGTCCGCAGAACACAACGGTGGGACACTTCCTTTTCAGCCAGTTGTTTATGTACTGGTGTGGAACGCCGATCAGAGAAATGGCCATGTCGAAGATAAAGAAAAGAATTATAATCCTGACAGCCATGATGCTGAATGAAAACAGGGAAGAAACCAGCGGGCTTGATACGGTCTCTTTTGTGTACGAATCTGCCTTAAGAGCCGCGACGCCCTGCAGCACCGCCGAGAGAATTGCTTCGGGAACAGTGTAAATCCCCTGACTGGTTTCCAAAGGAATATACCAGACGGTTACTGCAACAAACAGAAATACCAGCAGCCTGACCGATGCTTTTTTTTCTCTGTTATCAGTCCGCATAAAAGTGATTACGCCAATAATCACAACAGCAAGACCCACGAAATAGGCAATAAAAAAAGGCATAATTCTCGCTCCCGGGAAACGTCGGCCCTGAGGCCGGTAAAAGTGCTATAATTATTATAATTCAAGTTAAAGCCTTCTTGAACCGCACGAAGAGGGTTCATTTAAGAAACTAAGAGTTGATCTGATTATTTCTTTAATTGATAAAAGATTCGTTAAATAATCTGACCTGCTCTTTCATATACTTCTGAAGCTCCGGATCACAGCAGAAAATATAGCATCCCTTGGTTCCCCGTGTAAGCAGAACCCTGTATACATTTCGTAATACATTATGACATTTCTTTTGGTACTCTTCCTTTATTTTGGCTGCCTCTGACATCAATCTGAAGTATTCCTTCTTATCCTCTGTCTTTGCCGCAAGTTTTTCCAGATTCTTATACTTCTTCTCCAATTCACCCGAGCCTGTTAACAGATCGGAATTGGAATAATCATCTTTTTTGCCCGTCATCTCACCGTTAATACGGTATGCAAAGTCCTCAGCCTTTTCCCTTATGACAATACGCCCGTTTTCAAAACCCATGTCATTCCCGATAATGACACCGGCATAGGTGAATTCAAGTCCCTGCACCGTATGAATACACCCTATCTGTTCTATAGAATCCTTATCAGAGACATAATTCAGATTCTTTTTTTTCGAATAATCCAGATTCCAGCTCTTTTTAAAATGATATTCCGGCATGACGACGTCATATACATCTTTATTTTCTCTTGATTCCTTCGGCCATGGCCAGCACATCCCCGCCAAAACGCGGGCCGGTCCGTCCTTCCTGTTCATTTCCTTTATCGCATTAAACATCTCAGACGGATCATCAAATACCTTGAGATCATATTTTACTGCCTGACCGATGGTCTGCGGTTCATCGTGTCCATCCATCTGAAGAAGACAGTCAACCCATTCCATATAGGAATCCGCTCCCCCGCAGCGCATCTGGGTACCCATTCTTTCAATATAGTATCGGGCATTGGGATTATGATCGTGTGCACAGGCGAGCTTCAGGTTATCCAACGTCCCATAATCGTTAAAGGAAACCATCTGTTCGGGATCACAGAAGAACACTGAAAGGCGCGCCACCTTAGCCGCCGCTTCCGGCTGTTTCCTTTTGTTTTGCCTTTCCTTCTCATACTGAGCATAGTCCTCAAGCCTGTGCGCTTCATCCACGATGATCAGATCCATAAGGCCTGCTTTTTGATAGCGATCCTCCAGTCCCTGTGCCGAGCGAAAGACATTTTCCGATATTTTCAGAAGGTTTCGATAACGGTTCACCTCATCTTTATTACCCTTTGCAGCATCTTTGCGTGATCGCAGAACGCCTTTATATGTTTCCCGCGGCGCACTGTTTTTTGAGATAAAATTCACACGCAGATCATCCTCGCAGATCGTTCCGCCTTTCTCCTCCCTTTTGAGCCGGATATAATCATTCAGCATCAGCATGCCCAAAACGGTTTTTCCGACGCCCGGTTTGCCTATGATCAGCAGGGATCTTTGTATGTCAGGATTATTTAAGCACTCCTCCAGTAAGAAATGGTATCTTTTCATCACCCGTTTCTGTTCGGTATTCAGATCAACATGAAAAGTTCCTTCAAGTATGTACTCCACCTTCTCCTGAATCGAAAAATCCTGTCGGATATTATGAGCACACAGTTCATCGATCAGCGTTCCGAGAAAATCATTGAAATCATTTTTGAAATCCTGGAAAAAACGAAGGGCATTGCAATGCGATGAGACCACACTGCATATTTCCTTGCAAATATCATATTTATAGGAATCCGTCTCTTTCAGTGATTCCATAAACTCCGTAGTATGCGGCTCATCCGCCTTGGACAGATCAACGGTAATGATGTCCGATCCCGTCCTGTCCCAGTGGTCGGTAAAATCTTTAATCTCACTTTTTACGGTGCGCTTTACTAAAGAGTATTTCGAGCGGAAATAGACCAGCACTTTACAATTTGGGGATTTAATTGCATCCTTTGCAGCCTTCTCCCATGTATTGGCGTCAACAGGGAGATTGGATATATCGATCCACAGATTAAACCCGCTGTCATACAATTCGGAAAATATCCTTTGAATCACGTCAACATTATCATCATGGGCATAACTGATAAAAACAAACGGCTTGTCCATATCGCACTTTTTGTTTTTAATCTCGTGTTTCTGTAAGTAATTCAAAACCTCCATGCTGCCTGCAGTTTCTTTTTTGTTCATCATAACCATTTCTCCTTTTATGAATAATTTCAATATATTTCCAGTGTTTTTTTCATGTATTCCATAAAACCATCGTTATCCCAGAACCCAAGGCGTATGCCATCTATACCGCGTGTCAAAAGCACGTAATACTGGTTCAGGATAAATAATGTGAACTCTTTTTTATTTTCAGGCTCATTCATTTCCTCAACGGTAAATTTGTTATTGTTATTATTATGGTTTTCCGGCACAGCCTCCAGCATTCCTTTTTTATTTACAATAATGTCGGGGCCTATCATAACTCCTACCTTGTTAAGATCTATTCCCTGTACTGCAAACACCGAACCTATCTGATCTTCCGCGTCCGGATCTTTGATGTTTATCCAGTTCTCCTGGGTGGAATTCCATCTTCTGTTCATTTCATTTTCATGGAAATGAGTTATAGACATATTTCTTCCATCGGATATTTTCCAGATGTCAACAGTATCACAACAAAACATACCGGAAAGTACTCTGTTGATATGGTCCGGATTATAGTTTCTGTCTTCATCAACCCAGTCTGACAGGTTATGCAATGGATTATCGGTGAAATACCCAAAGTAAGCATCGGGACCTTTGTCTCTGAAGATATTCCGATTAAACCCCGAATCGAAATTAGTAAGTCCGGTATCCAGTAAGCCGGTATCTTTATAAAGAAGATATTTTATTCCATTTACATAATCATCCGAAGTATATCCTTTTCCCTCAGGAGCATGTATCCTGAACTGTGTATGCAAAAACCTTCTCTCATAGCCTTCCGTCAACCCAATAAACATTTCCCTTGTAATATTCGCAGGTCTGATTGACTGAAGTACATCATACATAAGGATCATTTGCCTACCCATTCTCTGAAGTATCTCCAAATGGGACTTGCATTCTTTATAATCAGGGATATCATACGCCTGTCCAAAGGAAGGATGCTGCTTCCCGTAACGTCTTGATATCTTATGTGACTCGTCAACGACGATCACATCATAGTTACTGTCCGCATCAATGATCTTCGTCGTAGTACCCACCATGAGATTGGCACTGTTCATGCCATATATCTTAAAGATATTTTCTCCTGTTTTTTCCCAGTTGGGCTGTACCACAACCCCTATTTTGGTTCCCGGTCTTTCGCTTAATATGCTTGCCACCAGGTGAGTAAGCAGAACCGTCTTTCCTGTACCGGCATCTCCGTTTATAACATAATTCTTATCTGGATTATCGATTATTTCACGTATAAGAAATCCTTGTTCGGGTGTCAGCTGCTTTATGGGGCTGTATTTTACCAAAGCCTTTGCACGAAGCCCTTCAAGAGTAGGCATACTTACCCACCCTTTGGGATAAAGCTCCCTTTCCCAGACCGGCAATATGATCTCTGTCGCTACTTTTTCCTTCGCGGCATAATCGCCGACACTGTTTCCACCGGTTTTGTTGATTACTTCATCTCTGTCAAAATCCACGGAATTGTTTTGATTTGAGTTATCTGCCATAAAATACGTTATCAGCTGGCTTTCTACGTCATCTAATGCAGAACGATTAAATTCCGATGAAAAGATTACAAGGACCTGATCAAAATCTGCCGCATTAAATTTTTCTTCTGAACCGTTATAATGCTGTTTATGTCTTTGAACAAAATGTATCGTCTGACCGATATAGATTTTTCTGGTTGTGGTACTTCTGTAAATATATATGGAGTTTTGTGTTTCAAGTGCATTTCTTTGGTTATTGCTAAGCGCCTCCATTCCTTTCAACACACCATTATTCACCGCCAGCTCTATTATTGAGTACTTAGCCATAAACTCTCCTTTTTGTGAACAGCTGCTCCCTCACGGGTGAAGGAACAGCTGTTTATCATACTTAGCAGATACACTCATTTCATCAAGTTTGGATGGTATATCCGTACTAAATATTTTAGTCCGTTCTGCAAAATCCTACAATAGCTTCATTTTACTACATCGGGTTTTATTAATACAGAAAAAACAACAGACGATGGCAAAACCATATAAGTACATTGAGTTTGATATTGAGCCTGGAACCGGAAGGCTCAGCCCCGGTAATCCGTTTCTGTTTTCCATACGCTGAAGCGTTCCTTTCGTTAAATTAAAAGAGCCGCTATAGTAATTCCTTGTGCAGATGGTTATTTACACAGTTATTACTAGTGAAAAGCGTTTTTGCTGCTGTATCTATCAGCCCACCCCGCATGTGCACCTGCGGGAAGGGCAAAAAATAACCGGAAACTAATCGATAAATTCTGAGTTGAATTCCAAAGCGATCCCTTTCGGGATCTGCTTCAGATCAAAATGATCTGACTGCATCGCTTCTCCGTCGATACTCGCGTTTATGGGGCGGTCCGAAATGATATGCAGCTCCTTCGTCCTTATCATATGCACGGCCGGGTTTTTTAAATGCCCGGCATGCTTCATGGACAGTATCATGGCCACCATACGAATTTTTGGCATGCTGTCAACGAGATATACCTCCATGAGACCGTCATCAGGCAGACTGCCGGGGGATACTTTATAGCCCCCGCCATAGTAACGGCCGTTGGCAGCCACGATCGTTAAGAAGTCGTTCTCGATCTCATTTCCGTCGTATAAGACTTTCAGACGCCTTCCTTTCCCATATGTGAAAAAATGAAAGAGAACACTGAAATGGTAGCGTAAAGGACGGGGAATAAAACGGTTATGGATAAAATGATCATCATTTGCGATATCGGTGTCGATTCCAAAACAGGCAGTGTTTATAAAATACCGATCGTTGATTCGGATTATATCCACATTTTGAATACCTTCGGGAATCGTCTCCTTGCAGGTTCGGAAAAAATCATTCCCCGTACCGACGGGAAGAAAAAAAAGGATCGTATCGGTTCCTGCCAGGTCGTTCAGGACACGGTTGATCGCCCCATCTCCCCCGACTGCTGTGATAATGTTTCCGGAATTCCTATATCTCCTGACGGCGGAGCCTGCCTGTTCGGGGGATTCATTTACAAGGATTTCAAAATCACGTTTCATTTTCCGGGAGATGCGGTTCAGCCGCTCGATCATAAGAGCGGTCTTCTTTTTTAATTGAAATCGATTCACAAGATAAATGTATTTCATGGGCCGATATCTTTCTTTCATTTCCCGTTTTGTCTTCAGAAATGAAGCTGGTCCCGGATGTCTTCATTGGCCACACTGGGAATGATTGCCTTGAAGCGCTCGATAGTGTCGGCGCAGTTTACGGAGCCAAAGCAATAGATTATAAGGGCATCGCCATACTCAAGTTTTATCATTGTGTTGTTCCTCGCTTTCATAAAAACAGCCGGTCAGGAACGGTTGTTCCTTCCGGCAGGATTAAGCCTGACAGAGGATAAAGAAAAGAAGGCATTCCATCGACACATGTCAGGCGGTTCCATATTCAGTTCTTGCTGTTAATTCCATGGTTTAGGCAGATAGGCACTTATTAGTAATATCAGAATAATAAGAAACAGATTCTTTGATTGGGCGGATCCCTCACGCGCGTAGAAATCGAAGATGTTGTTGTCGTTCTTTTTCATTTCTTCAAGGTTCCGCCGCATACGGTCGCTGACTGTGAACTCGAAATCCTGCTTAATCAGCCGGTGCAGCCCTTCCAGGCACCAGAGCATGAGGAGCTTTCCCACCTGATCGGCCCGGGCAAACTTATCCGTGGCCAGCTTCTGGATGCTGTACAGATTCATGTTGTCGCCATGAAGCGCCCGCAGGATCAGGGCGATGCGGCTCTTTCCTTCGCCGCCGTTTCCGATGATAATCATCATGACCTGGGCGCGGTTGGTGGGGATGAAGGTGTAACCCATGAATTCCTGCAGCGCCGGGATATCTTCCGGGTAGAGCAGTTCGTCTAGGAAGGAAAGCCACTTCTCCGGCTTTGCCGCATTCGGATCATACCGAACCGGGAGCCGGTTCAGGCAGAAGACCTTTTCCGCTGTGAAGCTGCGGTCAGCGAGGCTGTACGTCCCGTTACTGAAGTGAATCCATATAACTTCGTGGGATATCCAAAATCAAGGTTGTCTTGTTTCGACATATTAATACAAAGTGCTGATCCGAGCATTCTGCAATCCGTTCAAATCTTTTTTCTCTGTAACCGAACCAGTACTTTTCATTATCGCCTTCCGGATACATTTTAGAAGCAAGAAGAACGTAGCCGCTTTCATTATCTTGAGATTTGTACAGATTGTTCTTCTTTTGAAAGATTCACTGGGGCTGTCTAATGATGGCGGCAGGTGAAGCCGTCTAATGAGATATGTTAGCCGAAGGCCTCTGACCGGCTAATGAGGTTTAGCAGGGTTTTTCAGAAACAGCGAAGCAGGAAAGAGCACAACGGCATTTCCCTGCAGAACCGGCATAACGCTTTTGTTAGATGCCCTTACGCCTCTGTTAGCAAAAATCCGGTCCGAAATACGTTTTAGCAAACCGTGGGTAAATATTAGCCGGGAGTTCGATTACTGCTAATATTTTTAGCTGAGATTCCGGTGGTGACCGCCGGTTCTGATTCTGGAAATGAAAAAAGCGGATCTCCGTTTTGCTAAAATCGATGCCGATCTGCTAACGAAAAATCCGCTTTTATGTCGCGTTCCCGGGGGGATTCGAACCCCCGACCTTCCGCTTAGGAGGCGGACGCACTATCCTGCTGTGCAACGGAAACGAACTGCATCTTTCGGATGCGTGAATTAGTATAACACGGGGAGAGGGGAAACTCAACTGCGGGGATCTTCGATCTCCGCGGTTGGTCTTCCTCAGTTCTCAAAGAGAGCTTTTCCCTGGATCCAGACGGTGCCTTTGAAGCGGCGGCCGACTTCCGGCTCGCCCTGCAGGTCGATCTGGTTCGTGACGACGTGGATCGGGAGATCGTTGGTCTGGATCAGGAAATCCCAGATGTCCTCACCGGTCAGGAGATTCCTGCGGGTGCTGATCTCAAGGATATCGCCGATGATCTGATAGATGTCGCATTCTATGCCCTGGGGCATAAAGCAGGACTCAACAATGGAGTAGATGTCCTCCTTCATCATCCGGCGGGTAAGGCTGTTGTACATGCCCATGTCTTCGTTGTTCAAAGCCTCGATGGCGCTCTCATCGCCGTGGCGTGCGGCTTCGATCAGCTTCTCCCGGTTCTGGTCCGCGACGCGGGCCTTTTCGCGCATCTTCGCGTCCTTCTTGATGGGAAGAAGGATCTTTCCGTCCCGGCTGAATGCGGTAAGGGAAACGCCGCGCGGATTCAGGTTCTGGCCGCGCTGCCGGCGCTGCATGTATTCCCCGGCATTGGTCAGCCGGAAGATCAGGGAAATTCCCACGCGAATATCATCCAGAAGCCCGGAGAAGACATTGTTGTCCACGTGCCGCTGGATAGAGCAGTATACGTCGGAGGTGAGTTCCATTTCCTCGAAGAACGGCATATACCGTTCCCGGACCAGCTGGCCGAGATGGTTCACGTAGCCGCTCAGGATCACGCCGAGTCCCGGTCCGAGCTCCGCCCGGATCTCCCAGAGACGGTCGCCGTTGCTGCGGTTGATGATCATGGCCCGCGGCTCGTTCTGCTGCTGGACGACATCGAGAAGATGCCGCACCTCTTCCTCGTTATGGTATTCGGAAAATCCGATTGTTCTGAAGTATCTATGCATAGTACAGGTATTATAAGCGCAGTTTCCGTGAATGTAAAGAATGACCGGGCAGGCTGACACCTGCAGGGCTTCTGCTGCAAAAGGAAGGTCCGGCATGAACGCCGGACCTTTTTTACATTGACGTATCAGTAAAGTCCCTGGGCGACCATGGCCTGGGCGACCCGCTCAAAGGCGCAGATGTTCGCACCGGCCAGATAGTTGCCCTCTTTGCCGTAACGCTTCGCGGCTCCCGCGACATTATTGAAGATGAACGCCATCTGTCGCTGCAGTTTCGCATCGACCTCTTCGAAGGTCCAGTACATCCGCTGCGCGTTCTGCGCCTGTTCGAATCCGGAGACGGAAACGCCGCCTGCACTGGCTGCCTTGCCCGGCATATAGAGGATCCCGCTGTCCTGCAGGTAACGGACTGCCTCCGGCTCAAGGGGCATGTTCGCGCCTTCCGCCAGCAGGAAGCATCCGTTGCCGACCAGGGTCTTCGCCGCGTCGAGACTGATCTCATTCTGCGTCGCGCAGGGAAGGAAGATCTCGCACTTGATGTTCCAGATCCCCTTGCCCGGGGTGTAGACGGCACCCGGGACTCTGGCCGCGTATTCGCTGATGCGCGCGCGCTCAGTTTCCTTGATCTGCCGGATCACCTCGATGTCGATGCCTTTTTCGTCATAGATATACCCGTTGGAGTCGCACATCGCGACGACCTTCGCGCCAAGCTGCTGAATCTTCTGGGCAGCATAGATCGCGACGCTTCCGGAGCCGGTGACAACAGTCGTCCTGCCGGTGAGTTCCTTGCCGCAGGCTTTGCACATTTCGTCCGTCATGTAGGCAAGTCCGTAGCCGGTCGCCTCGGTGCGTCCCAGAGATCCGCCGAAATTCACGCCTTTGCCGCACAGGGCTGCGTCAAAGCTGGAGGTCAGCTTCTTGTACTGGCCGAACAGATAGCCGATCTCACGGCCGCCAACGCCGATATCGCCGGACGGACAGTCCATTTCCGGGCCGATATATCTGTACAGCGCATTCATATACGCCTGGCAGAAGCGCATGACTTCACGGTCGCTCTTGCCGTGAGGGTCGAAATCGGAACCGCCCTTGCCGCCTCCCAGCGGAAGACCGGTCAGGCTGTTCTTCAGGACCATCTCAAACCCCAGGAACTTAAGGATCGACAAATTGACGGTCTTGTGGAAACGTGTGCCGCCTTTGTAGCTCCCGATCGCGCTGTTGAACTGAATTCTCCATGCGCGGTTCACATGGACTTTGTGTGCATCGTCCTCCCAGGTTACCGGGAAGGTGTAAATGCGTTCCGGCTCGACGAAACGCTCAAGGATCGCATTCTCCCTGTAGACCTTTTCATTGGCGTCAACGACAGGACGAATGGCTTCAAAAGCCTCCTTCACCGCCTGCAGGAATTCCGGTTCATTCGGATCCCTCTGGGCAGCCATCTCCAGCACTTCATCCACATAAGACATGTTTTCGTCCTCCTGATCGATCATCAATGCGTCCGCACGCGGTATTCACTGCTTCCCCCGCATTTACCTCTTGCCCCGCATTTTCATCATAGGGTCAAAGCGGAATGCCGCCGCGCGGTGCCGTACATCCTGAATACAGTATAGGACATAAAGCGCGAACAGTGTTACCGGAACCGCCAGAAACGGAAGAAGTTTCAGTATAGTGACCGGATATACCGCGTGCTGCGGTTCCTCTTTTCCTGCAGGAAACGCAAACGCCTGCTTCACCGATTCTCCTGCCCTGCTGCTGAACAGAATCGAACGGTCCAGCGGGCCTTCCACGATCTCCGCAGTCACGGCACCCTTGCCGGAGCTGGTAAGCGAAGCAACGAGCATCATAAGGACCTGCGGTTCCGCTTCCGGAGCTTCCTCCTGTTCCGCGTTCTCCCGGACAAGATCCGGGATCCGGTAATCCAGTGCCGTCGCATGTTCTTCGCCGTATCCGCGAAGCACAAGGCTGACGTTCATGGTGCCTGCACGAATCACTGCTTCCTGCTCTTCACCCGCGGACTGACTGTTTTCCCCGCCTGATTCCGGCCTCTTTTCTATATCTTCCCCCATTCTTCCGCCGGCCGCAACCACAAATGCTTC
>OCVV011314514.1_pt1 | contig 15884 bp, 12 predicted proteins | sample 1539721 | NCBI WGS metagenome assembly OCVV01 (sample SAMN02144230, study PRJEB22623) | gut metagenome | biome: sheep rumen | host: Ovis aries | place: New Zealand
ATGTTACAAAATGTAATAAAAAGACGTTTTTTGCAATCGTGAAAAGTGGTTTGGATCCATGAAAATTTGTGAAAAACGTCTTTTTTTGCCCTAAATTACAATAAAAACACGATAATGTTACGAAAAGGACCGGGGCGATTTTAACGGGTTGACAAAAGTATTGCGAAAGTGTTACAATTCGCATGTAACTTGTAGATGCGGGTAGATTATTAAACGGGAGGTACATCCTTGAGAAAAATGAGAATGATGTCAGCGGGTCTGGCTGTTGCGCTCAGTATTATGCAGGTGGCGCCTGTTTATGCGGATGCGATCAGTGAGCTTAAACAGCAGAAGTCAGCCACAGAATCTCAGCTGTCGCAGGTAAATTCAGCAATCGCTTCGCTGGAATCTCAGAAAGCTGAGATCCTCGGACAGATCGATACAATGGGACAGGAACTGGCTGTTACGATGGCATCCATTAATACATTGACGACACAGATCGACGATAAGCAGGAAGATATTACACAGACTACGAGCGATCTGAATGCCGCGCGCAAACAGGAGAATACTGAATATGAAGCAATGAAAAAAAGAATTCAGTATCTGTATGAGAACGGCGGCGATGTGAGCTGGTCAAACATGCTTTTCGCGCAGGAAGATTTATCCACGCTTCTGAGTAAGGCTGAGAATACGCAGAAGATGTATAAATATGACAGAGAGTGCCTTACTCAGTATGCTGAGACTGTTCAGCAGGTTTCCGAGCTGAAGGAGCAGCAGGAGATAGAAAAAGCTGAGTTTGAGACGATGAAGAACGAGCAGGAAGAGCAGAAAGGCGACCTTGAGGTTCTTATCGACGAGGCGAAAGCCGCATCCGTTGATTATGGAAAACAGATTGCGCAGGCAGAGGCGGTAGCGTCAGAATATCAGGCAGTCATTGCCGAGCAAAATGAGCAGATCGAGATCCTTGTAGAGCAGCAGAGAGCAGCTGAGGAAGCAGCCAGAAAGGCAGCCGAAGAAGAAGCCCGAAAGGAAGCTGAGAGACAGGCGGCAGCCGAAGAAGAGGCAGCACGCCAGGCAGCGATCGAAGAGGCAGAAGCTCAGCAGGCGGCAGCGGCCGAGCAGGATGTGGAAGCAGAAGCTGCTGAACTGGATGAGGAGTCTTACGATGATTCCGAAGATGTTTCATATGATGACAGCTCATCTGATTATGATTCCGATGATACAGATTATGAAGCTTACGATGACGAAGAAGACGATGATTCCTATTATGAAGAAGAGGAAGAAGAGGAGGATTACACACCTTCATCTTCAGGCTCAGCTACAGGACAGGCTATCGTTGATTACGCTACTCAGTTCGTCGGCAATCCGTATGTATGGGGCGGAAACAGCCTTACAAACGGAATTGACTGTTCAGGATTTGTAAATCAGGTTTACGCACACTTTGGATACAGTGTAGCCAGACAGTCCGCGGCACTGAGAAGTGCCGGATACGGCGTTTCCTATTCAGAGGCACAGCCTGGCGATATCATTTGCTATTCAGGCCATGTAGCTATTTATATGGGTAACGGTGCGATCGTTCATGCTGCTGACGAGAGATCAGGAATCAAGATCAGCTACAATGCGGCATACCAGCCGATCCTCGCTGTAAGACGAGTAGTATGAGAATAACAGATATCGGGAATATCTGAATTAATAATCGTTTATTTGGGGAATTATAAAACTTAATAAGGGATTTTCAGAGACCATCGCAGAAATGCGGTGGTCTTTTTTTGTCCCGCGGACTTTGTTATATAAGAAAAGTTTTTGGCAGTTAGGGTTGAATTGGTGGTGAAAATGGGTTAGAATAACCTCATAAGTGGCGAGAAGTGGGGAAACGTGGTGGAAAATGGAGGGGAAGATGCTCCATTCCACATGCAGGTGATTTATCATGTTCATGGGAGAGTACAGTCATACAATCGATGCAAAGGGAAGATTGATTGTTCCGTCCAAGTTCAGAAACGAGCTCGGGGAGATGCCGGTTCTGACAAAGGGGTTGGATGGATGTCTCTCTATGTACCCATATGAGGAATGGGTCGAATTTGAAAAGAAATTACGTGCCCTGCCGCTTACAAGTAAAAATGCAAGAACCTTTGTCCGTTTCTTTGTATCAGGAGCCAGCCAGTGCGAACTGGATAAGCAGGGGAGAATTCTCATAGCGGGACCGCTTAGAGAATATGCGAATCTGGAAAAGGACGTAGTGCTTACGGGAAACCTGAACAGAATTGAAATCTGGAGCAAAGACAGATGGATCGAGAATACCAGCTATGATGATATGGACAGTATTGCTGAGGGGCTTACTGATCTTGGAATCATGTTGTGATCGTTTCAGGGGACGCGCGAAACGATATTATACGGTGAAGTGATCTGGGGAGAACATTTTGCCGAAAGGGGAGATCGATAAAGCGTGAAAACGGTCACGGTGCTGTTCCGTGGGAAGAGCGGCATTCCGGTAAAAAAAGTCATTCCGTGGGAAGAATGGCTTTTACGGGAAAGGGGTTTCCCGGGAAAGATTATCTGAGAAAGAGGTTTCAAATGATGGATTTTCAGCATACATCGGTCATGCTCCATGAGGTGATCGATAATCTGAATATCAAAGAAGACGGAATTTACGTGGATGGAACGCTTGGGGGAGCAGGTCATTCACTGGAGGTCTGCAGAAGGCTTTCTGAGAAGGGGAGACTGATCGGTATAGATCAGGACGCCGAGGCAATCGAGGCCGCACAGGATCGTCTTAAGGAATTTAAGGATCGTGCAGCGATCATGCGCGGAAACTATTGCGACATGGCGGAAATGCTCAGGAAGACAGGGGTTACGGAAGTAAATGGTATCCTGCTGGATCTGGGAGTATCGTCCCATCAGCTGGATGATAAGGACAGAGGCTTCACCTACAGGGAGGAAGCTTTGCTGGACATGCGTATGGACCAGCGACAGTCTCTGAGCGCAGAAACAGTGCTTAATACTTATTCGGAAGAAGAACTGAAAAGGATCATCCGAACGTACGGGGAAGAAAGGTTTGCAGGCAGGATCGCCGCAAATATCGTACGGCGGAGAGAAGCGCATCCGATAGAGACGACCGGTGAACTGGTGGACATCATTAAGGCCTCTGTTCCCGCGAAAAACCGAAAGACAGGAGGACATCCTGCGAAAAGAACATTCCAGGCGATCCGCATTGAAGTGAACAGGGAACTGGATGTTCTGGAGAATTCTTTGGATGGAATGATCGATATGCTTGCGGAGGGAGGCAGGCTATGCGTTATTACATTTCATTCACTGGAGGATCGGATTGTTAAACAAAATTTCAGAAAGAATGAAAAGCCGTGTATTTGTCCGCCGGAGTTTCCGGTATGTGTTTGCGGAAGAAAGTCGAAAGGTTTCGCGGTAAACAGGAAACCGATTCTTCCCACGGAAGAAGAAATGGAGGTCAATCCGAGATCCAAAAGCGCCAAACTGCGTGTTTTTGAGAAGAGAACAGAGAAATAGGAGAAGATCATCCGATCGAAAACATTGCTTTGGAACGAAATAAAGCTGTTGACAGAGGATAAGACCGAGGATATTATGATATGGCAAACAGAAACAGAAGGGTAAATTCAAGATCGGAACGTGCTCATATCAGAAATTCCTACGAAGACGGAAATGCGGTGAGAAGAGCCGCTTACGATCCTGAAGAAAGACAGCCCCGAAGAAAAGAACAAAAATCAGTAAAGAGAAAAAAATCTGAACGAAGATCCGGAAGAAGAAAAAATGCTGGAGCCGGTTTTATTGTGGTGCTTGCGATCGCATTATCACTGACCGTTTTTTCCTGTATTAATTATCTGCAGCTGAAATCCAGACTGACGAAGCAGTCTGCTGAGATCGCGGGCATGGAAAGCGAACTCTCACAGCTGAAGGCGGATAATGATGCGTATTATAATGAAGTGATAGCATCCGTTACGATAGAAGAGATCAAAAGGGCGGCCCTTGGCGATCTGGGACTGCATTATGCTTCCGAATCACAGATCAGATACTATGATATGGATGACGACGGCTACGTACGTCAGTATACGGAAGTGCCGTGATGTCAGACAGGTGAATATATTTGAAGATTAATAGAGATAGCAGGCATCCGATTGCCAGGCGAAGCCGGAAGATCGGTGTCGGTATGAGTAAAAAGCTGGTAGGACTGTTTGCGTTAGTCATACTGGCTTTAGTCTTATTGGCAATCAGGATCACATATATTAATTTTACTGACGGAGAACAGTATTCCAGGATCGTTCTCAGTCAGGCGCAGCAGAGAATGGAAAGCCGTACGATACCATACCGTCGCGGAGATATTCTGGACCGGAACGGTACGATCCTGGCTACCAGTGAGAAGGTCTATAATCTGATCCTTGACTGTCAGGTGGTGAATTATGAGCGGGACAGCGGGGAAGGAACGAAATCAAAGCCCTATTATGAAGCGACAGTCAATGCGCTTCACGATATCTTTGACATCCCAACGGACGATATTCGCGGTGTACTTGATGGAGAAGATACCAAAGACAGAAGATATTACATCCTGAAGGATGGAGTATCTATCTCGGATAAAAAGGCGTTTGAAGAGTATACAGATATTGACAGTGAAGCGAACCAGGAGCTTTCCGGGGAAGCGAAGGAGCAGAGAAGCCGGATCAAAGGCGTCTGGTTCGAGGATGATTATAAGAGAAGCTATCCTCTTGGATCACTTGCGTGCGACACCATCGGATTCACGTATACGGCCAACGAGGCGGAGATGGGCATTGAAGGATATTATTCCGATGTCCTGAACGGCACGGACGGGCGCCAGTACGGATACTATGATACGGAGAATAACGAAGATTCGTATGTGGTCCAGTCGATCGTGGACGCGAAGGACGGGAATAACGTGATCTCTACGATCGACGTCAATATCCAGCAGATCATACGGGAGGCGATCATTTCCTTTAATGAAGAGATCGCCGTGCAGCAGGGCATTGAGGTGTCCGGCAGCGCGCAGACTCCGAAGGGGGCTGAGAACATTGCCGTGATCGTTATGGATCCTAACAACGGAGAGATCCTGGGGATGGATTCTACTGAATGGTATGATCTGAATGAACCCAGAGATATCAGCGCGTACTATTCGGAAACAGAAACCGCAAACATGACGGATACCGAGAAAATGGCCATATGGAATCAGCTTTGGCGGAATTACTGTGTCACGGAGGCCTTTGAGCCGGGATCCACTGTAAAAGCGATAACTGCCGCGGCCGCTCTGGAAACTGGAAGCGTAACAGGCAGCGAGATCTTTAACTGCGATGGATACGAGCAGGTGGCGGACAGATATATCGGATGTGTGGCCGGCCATGGGGATGAGACCCTGGCGGAAGCTATAAAATATTCCTGCAACGACGTTCTGATGCAGGTGGCGGCCAAAATGGGAGGAACGAACCTGATCAAATATCAGGATCTGTTTAAATTCGGAAAAAAGACAGGGATAGATCTGCCCGGCGAAGTATCCGGTATGGTGTTTGACGAAAATACCATGGGAGAAGTTGAGCTGGCTACGTCATCCTTCGGTCAGGGATTTACCTGTACGATGATGCAGGAGGCCGCCGCGGTCTGTGCGATCATAAACGGAGGCACCTATTATACGCCTCATGTGGTCAGCGAGATCACTGACAGTGAGGGAACGGTAATTACAAAGACAGACAGTACGGTGGAGAGAAGAGTCGTCAGCCAGGTGATCAGCGACTATCTGAGAGAAGCCATGGGAATGGTGGTCGAGGACGTTACAGGTACCGGCCACAGTGCGAAAATAGACGGCTACAGCATGGGTGGAAAGACAGGTACGGCTCAGAAGCTTCCCAGAGAGGATGAAAACTATCTGGTTTCGTTCCTGGGATTTGCGCCTCTGGAGAATCCGCAGGTCATGGTCTATGTGGTCGTTGACCAGCCGCACGCAGAAAAGCAGGATACCAGTGCCTACGCCATTACGATCTCCAGAAAGATCATGACTGAACTGCTTCCGTATATGAACATGTTCCCGGATGAAACTCTCACGGGAAATGAAGAAGGAAATGCAGAAGATACGGCTACGCAGAGTGATCCTGAAGCAGGAACGCCGGATGAGGAGACTGCTTCGGACGGTGTACAGGACAATGAGTCCGGCTCTTCGGGCGGCGGCGAAGATGAAGAGTATGGCGGCGGAGAGGATGTCTCCGATGAGAGCGGCGGGGAGTATGCCGCTGATGAGAGCGGAGAAGAAGATTATGATAACAACTGACCAGCGGATATGAAGCGGGGAGTTTTATCATATAGTATTTATGGATATAAAAGCAGGTAATTGCGAAGCGCGGATGAATTGAATGCAGATAAGTTTTTGAGCGGAAGCCTTTTGAAAGGGGCGAACGCTTTCCCGACCGGAAAGCGCTGCGAGATTACCGGAAAAATATGAAAGGAATCCCGTGTTCGGGAAATAACGATGGATCTGACAATCATTTTTTCAATTTTAATTTCATTTGCGGTTACAGCTGTTTCAGGATATTTTGTTCTGCGTGTCATGAGAAAACTGAAAGCCGCGCAGACCGAAAGAGAGGATGGCGTTCAGTCACATCTTAAAAAAGCCGGTACGCCTACGATGGGCGGCATTATGATCATCATAGGCATCATTATAACAAGCCTAATCTATGTGGGAAGATACCCGAAGATCATTCCGGTCCTGATCCTGACTGCGGGTTTCTGTGTGATCGGCTTTCTGGATGATTTTCTCAAGGTGGTACTGAGAAGATCGGACGGACTTATGCCCTGGCAGAAGCTGCTGGGACAGTTTGTGGTGACGGTTCTGTTTTATATTTCGCTCCGCCATGCGGGGATCAGTATGGCGATGATCATTCCGTTTACGGGAGGCGAGGCGGTCGATATCGGTATTATAGCAGTGCCGTTTCTTTTCATAGTAGTCCTGGCAACCGTAAACGGCGTTAATTTCACAGACGGCGTGGACGGGCTGGCAGCAAGTGTTACAGTGGTTGTTTCCATGGCGTTCATCATCATTTCCATGGTAATAAAAGGGGAGGTTGAACCTGCGGCGGGCGCAGTGATAGGAGCGCTTCTCGCATTCCTTCTCTATAACGCGAATCCGGCGAAGATCTTTATGGGAGACACGGGCTCTCTTGCGCTGGGAGGTTTTGTGGCAGGTACGGCTTACGTGCTGCAGATGCCGTTGTATATTCCTGTGATCGGATTCATATATACGATCGAGCTTTTGTCTGTAGTGCTTCAGGTATCCTATTTCAAAAAAACACACGGAAAGCGTCTGTTCAAGATGGCGCCGATCCATCATCATTTCGAAATTTCAGGATGGTCTGAGACCAGGGTAGTGACGATCTTTACGATCATAACCATGCTGACATGTCTTCTGGCGATGATCAATCTCGTATAAAAGATCTGAATCGGAAACGTATTTTTTGAAGAAATAATAATACTGACTGAAACCGGAGGGAAAAAAATGCAGTTTGAGGGGAAAAAGTTCCTTGTATTTGGTGCGGGAAAAAGCGGAATTGGTGCGACAGAGCTTTTGCTTAAGAAGGGCGCCAGACCTATATTATTTGACCAGAACACGGAGCGGGATGCGGAAGAGATCCGCAGCCGTATCAGCGGCGGTCAGAATGTGGAGATCATTATAGGTGAATTGCCCGAGAGCGTTCTGGACGAGATCGAGATCATGGTGATCAGTCCGGGCGTTCCCTGTGACCTTCCTCTGGTCCTTAGGATCAAAGAAAAAAACATAGCGCTCTGGAGTGAGATAGAGCTCGCCTATCAGGCGGGAAAGGGCAAAGTCCTCGCTATCACCGGAACAAACGGAAAGACTACGACTACGGCTCTTCTGGGTGAAATCATGAAAAGCCATTTTCCTGAGGTATATGTGGTCGGCAATATAGGCTTTCCTTATACAGACGCAGCGGCAGAGCAGACCGATGAGGCTGTTACCGTTGCAGAGATCAGCAGCTTTCAGCTGGAGACGATAGAGAGTTTTCATCCTGCGGCAAGCGCGATCACAAACATTACGCCGGATCATCTGAACCGGCATCATACTATGGAGGAGTATATCCGTGTAAAGGAGCTGATCACAGAGAATCAGGATGTGGACGACCTCTGCGTCCTGAATTACGAGGATGAGGTCCTTAGAGAATTCGGCGTGTCACTGGAACAGAAAACGAACGTTCTGTTCTTTTCCAGCCGGCGTGTTTTGGACAAGGGAATCTACCTTGACGGGGACCGGATCTGTATGTCTGACGGACAGAATATCCGGCCGCTTATAAAAACAGGGGAGATGAAGCTGCTGGGTCTCCATAACTATGAAAATGTGATGACAGCTGCCGCAATGGCGGATTTTGCCGGAGTACCCATCGAAAAGATCAGAGATACGATAAAGAATTTTTCCGGCGTAGAGCACCGTATCGAATATGTAACGGAAAAGAACGGGGTTCAGTATTACAACGATTCAAAAGGAACTAATCCGGATGCGGCGATCAAGGGCATTCAGGCAATGAACAGACCGACGCTACTGATCGGCGGAGGTTATGATAAACAATCCACTTATGACGAATGGATCAACAGCTTCGACGGGAAGGTGAAGTATCTCGTGCTGATCGGCCAGACGAAGCAGAAGATTGCGGATTGTGCCGTTTCCTGCGGTTTTCCGGAGGAGAGGATCATCTTCTGTGAGGACCTGAAGGAGGCAGTCGGCGTATGCGCGGGAAAAGCAGTTCCCGGAGATGCAGTCCTGTTATCTCCCGCATGCGCAAGCTGGGGCCAGTTCGACAACTACGAGCAGCGGGGAGATATGTTTAAAGCTTTTGCAAACGAACTGTGATCTCCCGGATCATAAAATATGGCGAAAAGAAAAAGAAGAAGACGGACAAGAAAATACAGAAGAATATTCCTGATGATCGTAACAGTCCTGCTGGCGGTTTTGTTTGGCACAGGTATTTTTGCGGGCATTTTCTATGTGACGGACATAGAGGTCGTCGGCAATACTCTGTTTACGAAAAAGCAGATTACAGAAATGTGCCGGGAAAACACCATGTCGTTTAACTCGCTGCTCATGTCCAGATACAATAAGGTGATCAGACCGGACAGTGATTTTATCGATTACATAGAGGTGGAATACATTGACCGCAATACGATCCGGCTTAATGTGAATGAAAACACGCCGGTTGGATATTTTGACGTTAAAGGCAGCCACTATTACGTGGACAAAAAAGGGTATATTCTCAGCGAGATTGCCGGGGAGGATGACGTGAAGCAGAAATCCTCCGACAATGCGTCCGCGGCGCAGCAGACAGGCGGAGAAGCCGGAAAATCTGAACTGAGCGCACAGCAGTCATCCGAAAGCAATGCCCGGAGAACTGGAAAGGCTTCGACCGCATCAGGCGAGGACACAGAGTCAGCAGGCGCAGCAGAAGGTTCCGAAGCGGCATCAGGCGAGGGCACAGAGTCAGCAGGCGCAGCAGAAGGTTCCGAAGCCGCATCAGGCACGGATACAGAGTCTGCCGGAGTTTCGGATGCTTCCGGGACAGTATCGGGCAAGAGCACTGAATCAGCAGATGCCCCGGGCGTTACGGATGATGCTTCGGATGTCTCCGGAAGCAGCGGAACAGGCAGTGCTGAAAAATCAGAGAATACATCTTCGAAAAGCACCTCCGGAGATGAGGAAAAGAAAAAGACATCGGGAAAGACTTCCGGCGGCAGCGGAAACGATCTCTATGAAGCGGCGATCTCGAATCTTCCCGAGATCAGAGGTATAGATACGGACGGCATCACCCTTAACGCTACGATCACATCCGTGGACGGAAGTGTTTTTCAGACGATACTGACGCTGAATAAACTGCTGGATAAACAGGAAATCCATCCGGAAGTGGTGGATATTGATGAAGACGGCGGAATGACCCTTTATTTCGGAAACATCAGGGTACAGCTGGGAAGGGACTCCATGCTGGAGGAAAAGATCGCCCGGGCGGCTGCTATCCTGCCTCAGCTTTCAGGAATGTCAGGCGTACTTCATCTGGAAAATTTTGATTCAAACACTAAGAATATCGTGTTTGAAAATGATGTGAAAGAGACCGGAGATACATCCTCCGGGAAGGATGGTATCCCGCAGGATAAGAATAAAGACGGGGAAACCTCAGAAGAGCAGGACGGATCTGACAGCAGCGGATCTGACGCGTATTCCCGCGATGAAGAAAGCTACGGCAGCGGCTATGACAGCTACGGCGGCAGCGGTTATGACAGCTACGGCGACAGTGATTACGAAGGCTACGACGGCAGCGGCGAAGGCTATGACGAAGGGCAGGAAAGTAATTACGATGACAGTTACGGCAGCGAAAGCTATGACGAAAGCGGCTATGAGGGGTACTGAAAATCAAACCCCAAAAAGGGGTTGATAATTTTTGCTGAAAATTATATTATATTGATGTGTATGTGCATAGAATGAGTTATTTTGCATAATACCATTAATGATGGAGCTTTCGAAACATGACTGCTTCATGCGCAATGAGGATGCCGCGGGCATCATATGATATGAAATCTATCCTTGATCCGAGTTGATATAGGGGAATATAAGGCGAAGCAGCCACAAAGGAGGAAGAGTTTTGTTAGAAATTATGACAAACGAAGCTGAGGCAGCAGCGAAAATAATCGTGATCGGCGTCGGCGGCGCGGGAAACAATGCAGTTAATCGTATGGTCGACGAGGCCATCGGCGGCGTAGAGCTTGTGGGTATCAATACTGATAAACAGGTTCTGGCACTTTGCAAAGCGCCTACGATTTTAAATATCGGTGAAAAAATCACAAAAGGCCTGGGTGCCGGAGCGAAACCTGAGGTTGGAGAAAAAGCTGCGGAAGAGAGCGCAGATGAGATCAAACAGCTCATGGAAGGCGCGGATATGGTGTTTGTTACCTGCGGCATGGGCGGCGGAACAGGTACAGGAGCTGCTCCTGTCGTTGCGCGTATCGCTAAGGAGATGGGCATCCTGACAGTCGGTGTCGTTACAAAACCTTTCCGATTTGAAGCAAGGACCAGAATGACAAACGCTCTGGCCGGAATCGACAGACTGAAACAGAATGTAGATACACTTATCGTTATTCCTAATGACAAGCTTCTGGAAATCGTAGACCGCAGAACTACGATGCCTGAGGCGCTGAAGAAGGCCGACGAGGTGCTTCAGCAGTCAGTACAGGGAATTACCGATCTGATCAATATGCCTGCACTGATCAACCTTGACTTTGCCGATGTGCAGACAGTTATGAAGGATAAAGGAATCGCTCATATCGGAATCGGTATGGCCAAAGGCGATGACAAGGCACTTGAAGCCGTTCAGGAGGCTGTACAGAGTCCGCTGCTTGAGACAACGATCGAGGGCGCGTCTCATGTCATCATCAATATTTCCGGTGATATCAGCCTGATGGACGCAAGCGACGCTGCAGGCTATGTCCAGAATCTGGCAGGCGCCGACGCAAATATCATCTTTGGTGCCATGTATGACGATTCTGTATCTGATACAGCAAAGATCACAGTCATTGCCACGGGTCTTGATGACGCTACAGCCAGAGAGGCGAATGTAGCAGAGAGCAAGAAAAACGCCGAGGAGAAAAAGAAAGCAGGTCCCGCATCTGCTTATAAGGCACCGCGTCCTATCCCGGCAGCTTCCGCTCCGAGACATCCCAGAAGCACTGTGGAGAAGAGAGATATCCAGATCCCGGATTTTCTGAAGAACAGAAATTAAGCTTGCGTTCTGAACGAATATACAGGCAAATATGATTTAGGAAAGGCATACCTCTGGTATGCCTTTTTTAGAAACAAAGCAAAGAGGTGGTTTTATGCGTGAGTTTCTTCTGGACGGAGAGGAAATGATTGATCATGATATGGTCAGCTTCCTGAAGGGCAAAGGTGAGCGCTTTTTCTTTCCATGTAAATGGATACGCTATAATGACAGAAAAAAACTGTTTTTTTTCAATGAGGGATTTTATTCTCTGGGATCTGTCAGGAAAGCTTATACGCTGGATGAAATCTGTGAAGTCATAAAGAGATTTCTTTCTGTAGTGAAAGAACTGGAAAAGTATCCCGAGATCGCAAAGGAAAATGTGATATGGGATCTGGACAGCATCTATGTGGATGAAAAAAAGAATATACGCCTGATATATCTTCCCGTATACAGAGAGAAGGACGGAGATACCGACAATATTTATAAGAAGCGGGTATACGCCCTGATCGAGGGACTGCTCAAGGGAACGGAATCAGCGGGAGAAATGTCCAAAAATTCCGAACAAGATATCAACGACGGAGAACTGCTTCGGCGAAGGGTGGTATTTCAGGAGGTGAAGTCCTTCGGAAACTGGGACGAGGTTCTGGAGACCATGAACCGCAATATCCTGCAGGATGACAGTATGATCATTCTTCAGACGAAAAATGAGAACGGAGAGGTATTCTCGTATACCATATCCGATGAAGAGGTAATGATCGGAAGCGATCCCGGGAAATGTCAGATACCTGTTGAAAAGCAGGATGATGATAATAAAAAGACAGAAGCGAAGATAGGATGGAACGGCATTAATTTTTATATCTATGATTTCGAAACGGAATCGGGTACTTTTGTCAATAATACGCGCATAGCATCTGAAGTGCAGGTCCCGATCGGACGCGGAAGCAGCCTGAGGATCGGCGGAACAGAGTTTCTGATCATATAATTGACTATGACTTTATATTAAGCAGGGTAATTTCATGAATAGAAAACATAATCTTGTGATCGTGGATAATGATATCGATTATGTCAGACAGCTGGAGGAAGCTCTTGTGCCGAGGCTGGCTGACAGAATTGAAATTCATATTATTACAGAGGAAGAATATCGGGAAGCTTTTTTTCAGGAAGAACAGTATATTGATCTGCTGATGATCGATTATGATAATTATGGGGAATATCTCAAAGAGCATGTGATAAAAAAGACCATCCTCATGCTGCCGGAGATCCGTTTCGGAATGGAGATAGATGATGACGTTCAGGTCATGATGAAATACATTCCCGGAAAGGATGTCTTAAAGACAATTACCAATACCTATGATCAGATGGATTCAAACATTCTGGATATTCATAAGAACCAGAAGACGACGAAGATCATTTCGGTTTATTCTCCGATCGGAGGATGCGGAAAAAGTCTGATCTCGATCGGCCTGAGCAGAAAGCTGCAGAAACTGGATCAGGAGGTACTGCTGGTGGGCTGCGATAACATGCAGAGCTTCGCTGCTTTTTTTGAGGAGACATCGTATGCGGATGAGTCGCTGGCGGAAAAACTGCTATGTGACGCGGGGGATACGTACTGGGCAATACTGGATAATATCCGGGAACAGGGCTGTTCCTATCTGAAACCATTCCGCAAATACTTAAGAGAACTGGGACTGAATAAGACGATCTGGGCGAATATGCTCTCGCTGATAAAAAAGAAACGGAATTTTGATTATATCGTGCTGGATCTTGGATCTTCCATGGATGAAGATATAAAGGATATTCTGGATATTTCGGATGAGATCCTTATGATAACCGAGCCGAACACGATATCAGCCAGAAAAATGAATAAGCTGCTGCTCAATAATGAGATGCTGCCCAAGACACAGTGTCTGATCATTTCCAATCAGTATCATTATGACGGCCTGCGTTTTTCGCCGGATGCCATATTCGATACACTGGGCATATATTCATACTGGGAAGATGCACTGGAGGATCCCATATTTTATCGTCTGGCTCTGGAATATACGAAAGAACAATAAATGATAGCAATTCTTTTCAGGTCTCGCTCGCGAGACCTGGCACTGGATTCGGGTCAGCTTCAGCCGATATCTTCCGAACCGGACTTTTCGCGCCGCCGCACAGAAGCGCAGCTGCCTTCCTTTGTGCGGCGTGTGCATCCCCCCCGGAGGGTTTGTTCCACAGGAAATTGACACATTTTTCTGTGGAATAAAAAAAGCACTTACATTTCGTAAGTGCTTTAAATACGTGCGGTAGAGGATTCGAACCCCCGACCTTTTGGTCCGTAGCCAAACGCTCTATCCAGCTGAGCTAACCGCACAATCAACGTTGTTGTTCACAACAAAATATATATTACACTCGCGGCAGGCGTTTGTCAACATCTTTTTGTCGATTATTCATTTTTTTTATACTTTTCGATCGTCCTTTTTAAAACCGGCAGCCGTTCTTTACGTAAACAGGATTCAGCTCTTGTTTGCAGAAATTTTTTCTTCAATGATGCTGCTTGTCATTACGCCGATTTTTTTGCGCATTTCCTTTGGTATATCGTCGGGATAGATCGGTTCGCAGAATTCTATCGTAACCGGACAGCTTCTGATCAGAGGGAAATGCTTTTCAAGGATATCGGCAGTTCCCGTAATGGCAACGGGAACGACAGGGCATTTGCTCTTCATAGCCATACGGAAGCTTCCCTCGTGGAATTCCAGAAGCGGAAGCTCCTCAGGTGCCTTGTTTCTGGTACCCTCAGGGAAAATAAAGATGGAATTTCCGTTTTTCAGTTCTTCGGTTCCGGCTTTTATCATTCTCATGCCGTCCTTGATATCGTCGCGGTCGAAAAGAATACAGCCGATAAAGGTCATCCATACGCCGAACATGGGAACCTTCCTGAGTGTATTCTTGGCGACAAAGCCCGTGAAGTTTTTGGTAAGCGGCAATGCAAGAACCACATCAAACAGGCTTCTGTGATTTCCGACATAAAATACTGCGGAATCCTGAGGCACCCGGTCCGCGCCGATGACGGTGAGCTTTGTACCTGCAAGTACCTTAAGAACGCGGAGAAACCATCTGATCATGGCGGCCGCCGCCCGTCTCTTCGTCTCAGGCTTTTTCAGACCGATAAGATAAAGGACAAGAACGACAGGAAGCGTCAGTATCAGGTAAATTATAATAGCGGCAACGATTAAAACTAATCTTATCATGACAAAATCATTCCTTTCTGTTATGTTATTAATTATATAAATATTACAGAATATTTTCAATCATATGATGACGTAATACAGGCTGCAGCAAAGTTTGATATAAGTTATAAAAACTTCCCGCTTCATTCTGAAGGGGCTGTTGGGATCATGAAAAAACAACATCGGAAAGGTTTTTCATGATCACAAATATTCAGAAATGACATGTGGGAAGTTTTTAAGTGAAAATGGCAGCCGGAGGGAGAGAATAATGATACTGAAAGCGATGGCAAAGATAAATCTGGGACTGGATGTGATCCGCAGACGGGAGGACGGATATCACGATCTGCGTATGATCATGCAGAGTATTTATCTGTATGATCAGATAGAGATGGAAAAGACGCAGGAACCGGGTATACATTTCTGTACCAACCGGAGCTATCTGCCGACTGACAACAGCAACCTTGCGGTTAAGGCAGCGAAGCTGCTGATGGACGAGTTTCAGATCAGAGAAGGAGTAAAGATAGATCTGGCAAAGAACATTCCGGTGGCGGCGGGACTTGCCGGAGGAAGTACCGATGCGGCGGCAGTGCTGGTGGGGCTTAACCAGATGTTCGATCTGAGAATATCAGAAAAAGAGCTGATGAGGAGAGGCGCTTCCATAGGCGCTGATATTCCTTACTGCATCATGCGGGGAACGGCGCTTGCGGAAGGGATCGGCGATAAGCTGACCAGACTTGACGCAATGCCGATGTGTCATATTCTCATTGCAAGACCGGGCGTAAGCGTTTCTACCAGATTCGTATACTCCAATCTGCATCTGGAGGAGGTGGATCATCATCCTGATATTGACGGGATGATAGAGGCGATCGGCCGGGGGTCTCTTTCGGGGATTACTGACAGGTTGGAAAATGTTCTTGAG
>OCVV011251793.1_pt1 | contig 15882 bp, 16 predicted proteins | sample 1539721 | NCBI WGS metagenome assembly OCVV01 (sample SAMN02144230, study PRJEB22623) | gut metagenome | biome: sheep rumen | host: Ovis aries | place: New Zealand
ATGATAAATGGAACAGAAGAAATAAAAGATAATGCTGATTTTATAACTGAGTTTTCAAATAATGAGAATGGGGTTATAGAATTTCTTCGTCAATACTTATTAAAGTAGGGTTAAAAAGTGACAAGCCTCTAAAAATTAATGATGACGAAATAAGTGACGAACAAATCGATAATTTTATGACCAGAGTACGTAGTGTATTTAAAAAATTTTGTAAAGGAAGTAATAGATTATATTTTTTACCTATTAGTCAAATATTAAACAATAAAGCTACTTGGTTTGCAGAAAATATTCGAGAAGGAAGTATTACGAGAGAAGACTATGAGAGTACAATTGAAAAAATGGAAACACTAGAACAAATGGCAAATAGTGTTGGAAAAGATCCAAATTCATTTCATAATAGCCTGAAATCTAGCAAAAGTAAGTGGGGAATTGCACTATTAGGAGAAATCAATGGCCCTATCAAATATGTTGATATAAAAACAACATATCAATTGCTTCAAGAGTATTTCAAAAATCATGGACATAAAGATGGAGAAGTTATTGATTATAAAACGGTATATAGATTATTTGAGGAAAGGGAGCATCCGGAAGAAGGCAGATAGGAGTTAAATATAGATGTAGAATAATTTATAATTGACAATTTACATAAAATGTTATATATTACAGTATAATTATAAAATAAAATATGGTTTTGATAATTATTGGTACTATAGTTTGGCAACGCACAACTCGTGCAAGGAGGAAACAATGAATATTTTAGCATCTGTTGGAGCTTTGTTATTTATTATTTTTTGTATCTTTGGTTTATTACTTAACTTATTTGAACCAAAGTGGTACTGGGAGGGATTTATTCCAAAACTCCATAAAAAAGAAGAAGAACATCCTGTTATAACAACAGTTGTTCTATTATTATTCGTTATTCTTATGATGTATGGAATTATGAGTGCAGTAACTTTAGAATAATTATTTTCTGACTAGCTGAATTTGTTGATTAAAAAATAAAGAAGGAGCCTACACAAGTATGGCTCCTTCTTATCATCAATTAATAGAAACTTAAAAACACATATACAAATATAGAGTTATACGTGATGTCCAAATAATCTGTCAATGAATTTCCAACGATATTGCTCTACAATAATATTACCAGAGATATCGCATTCATGATCGATATATTTTATGGACGCATGGCCGTCTCCATAAACATCATCCCTCACCTTTTGAGTTTCAATAACTTCGAGACTTTCTACACGAAACCGTAAGAAGTGTTTTTCTTTTGCAAGATCTTCTATTGCATGATTATCTATTACCAGCGACTGAAGCTCATATGTTGGATAACTGGCGAAAAAGTGACAATATACAATAGATCGCAGGGCCTTTGCCTTTATGCCAATGGTATTCTTGCTTACACATTTTCCTTCGAGGTGTTGAGGAGATTTGTCTTTATAGTGCGATATAATCTCGCCTAAGATCTTATTAAGATCAATTTCTTCCCCATAGTCAACGTCGACATAGTTTGGCATATTAGTTCCATCAAAAATGGTTTTATCTAACATCGTGTTCTCCTTTAATTTGAAGTGTGCTATTAACAAGTTTCACATATAATATATGCTTAATAAATCTTATTAAAAAGCATATATATTATATAAAATACTATACTATGATTTTATCATGTTTACATAATATCGTCAAGGGACTACTGTTAGTAATCTCTAAATAAAGGAATAGAGAACAATTTGATTTTTAGTAGTAATCATGATATAATGCGCACGACACTTGTTAAAACTCCAAAATGAGATTCAAGGAGGAAATAGAGATGGAGTATAAAGTTGTATATGGTCATTGGAATGGAATACAAGGTTTTGAAAATGAAGTCAACCGGTTAATTAAAGAAGGATGGAAACCACAGGGAGGAATCGCTGTCGTATCCTATAGAGAACCTTATGAGGGAAATTATATCAAGGATCATTATTTCCAAGCAATGATAAAAGAATAATACTCCAAATGAGCAGTTGTTGATATGACGGCTGCTCAAAATTTTTGTATAGTTATGGGCTTGCAAGTTTACATAAATAATGATATAATATATTGCATACTTAATTAATTGATACTTCAACCTATATAGTGTATATTACACAAGGAGGATAATATGGCCTTACATTTACATTTTCAAAAAGATGCAATTGTTACATTTCTTCTTTCAAATGGTAATTTCGTTACTGGAAGAGTAACTCGTGTTGATCAAAATGAGGTTGAATTTATCCCTCAGTATTTCTTTGCAGATGGCAAACAACAGTCATGTTGCGTTGATGTCCCACCTGAACGGCATTTAGACAGAAATGCAATAGTAATGTGGGGATATAAAAAACTTCCCGATGCTGATGATTTACTATACTGTTCTAATTACGATAATGGTGGTGAAGGAACCAACGTTTTTGATAATGACGGATTATCCAAAGGTCACGGAGATTTCTTTGATTAACATCTCCATACTAAAGGCACCCACATGTATGTGGGTGCCTTTAGTATATACTCAAATAATATCTAAATTTATTCATTATCTACAGCAGGATCATCATCACTGTCAACTGCGGGATCCTTATAGTCGTCAATTGCGGGATCTGTTTTAATATCTGAAGCAGTATCAATAGATTGATCTTCAATATTACCTCTTTGAAAGTAAGCTTTATATCTGCCATGATGCTGAGCACCATCGTCATAGTCATCAAGATAATCATCATAACCATAGCAACTATGACCTGATTCTTGAGATTTATGACCATAATCAGAATTACTACGATACAAATAATCGGCTAGTAACGCAGGAATTATTGACATTTGTTTACCTCCATGTTGATTTAAAAATTAGCTTTAATGATGCATCTGTGTAACAATTTCCCTTATTGCAAGGGTATATTATAAAACAATTTATTTTTCTTTGTAAATCATTATATCATCTAACATTAATTATGTCAACTGACCAATATATTATTCAGTTAAGTTTAAATCAAATATTTTTTATATTATTACATTACTATTGTATTTTTTTTATTTTATTGTAACAGCACACATTTTACATGCTACAAATGATATAAGTATATTTAGTAAAACTTATCAAGAAAAACTAGCATTATATTAGCATTAATACATAGAATTTTTTATATAACAATCAGAAATGATAGAATAGAGGTAAATTCAATATGGATAAACAAGAAATATTAAAAATAGTAGATCATACATTTTTAAAACAACAAGCAACATGGGAAGATATAAGGCAAATTTGTGATGAAGGCATTAGATTTTCTACTGCATCAGTATGTATACCACCATCCTTTGTACGTAAAGCAAAGGAATATGTAAAAAATAAGCTTAAGATTTGTACTGTTATAGGATTTCCAAATGGGTATAATACCACTGCCGTTAAGATATATGAGGCAGAAGATGCAATAAAAAATGGTGCAGACGAAATAGATATGGTAATTAATATAGGAATGCTTAAAGAACACTTATATGACGAAATATTACTAGAAATAAACCAAATAAAAAAAGTGTGTAATGATAAAGTATTAAAAGTTATTATAGAAACATGCCTTCTTACAGAAGAAGAGAAAATAAAAATGTGTGAAATTGTATCTATGTCAGATGCCGACTTTATAAAGACATCTACAGGATTTTCGACTTCAGGAGCAACTATTGAAGATATTAACCTTTTAAAAAAGCACATGAAATCTTGTAAAGGGATAAAAGCTGCTGGTGGAATTTCATCATTTGAAGATGCAGAAATTTTTGTACAAAATGGAGCTACTCGTCTAGGAACAAGCAGACTTGTAAAAATAATGCTAAGTAATGAATAAAATAATATTTGATTACTTTTATAATAAGCTTTTATTAAAGTGAGGTGGATTTATGAGAAGAAGAGTCTTTTTAGTATTAATGATATTATTACTTATTTCTACATATGTTTTTGCTGAAAGTGTAAATGAAGAAGTTTCAAACTTATCAGCAAATACTATTGATTCAGGAACAATGGTTTACAATTTCGGTAATAAAGTGTTAATTATTTCATATTTTATCTATTTAGTAATATGCTTGTATTTTAGATTCTATGGCATACGACAAATACAGGCAATGAAATATGGTGGAATTGTAAATGAAAAAAATGTTAACTATACAAGGGAAAAACCTAAAAGTATTAATATTGAAATAGCTTTTACTAGTTTGTATTATTGCTCTAATATTAAAAAGAGTAAATTAAAAAATGGTATAATTGGTGCCTATCTTTTAAAATGGTCTAATGAAAATAAGATATTAATTACGGATAACGGAAATAAAATATATAATATTGACTTAAAAGATGGAGATTTCTTTAAGCCTGAAATAGAACAAGAATTATATGATATGCTTAAGGAAGCAGCAGGAAATAATAATACAATAGATACCACGGAATTCAAAATTTGGTATAAAGCTCATAGTGATGTTTTAGATAAATGGTATTATAAAATATTAAAAAAATCAAAAAATATTAGTCTTAAACCAATAGCTGAGTACTTATTAGGATTAAAGAAATATCTTTTGGATTATTCACTGATAGAAGAAAGAAGGCATATTGAAATTAAATTATGGGAAGAGTATTTGACTTATGCTCAAATTATGGGGATATCAGACGAAGTAAACAAGGAATTTAATGATATTTATCCAGATTATAGTAAGACCGTACAACTAATCGAGATGGAACTTGGAGAAGCAGCATTTAGATTAATGCTTATATACTTATTCTTTTTGATACCTTTAGCTTTTGCAATTCCGACATCAATCATTATATCTATGGGATATTCTCTATTATTAAAATAATATAGAATTTAATGGAAATCAATATGTTAAAAAAATTCGCTGATAAAATTGTACAACTAAATGCTTTTGAAAAAGAAAATATATTAAATGAAGAGTTTATTTTAGAAGATGAAGGTAAAATAAAAATATTTTATGCTCCCCATAATGAATTTATAAATACAAAAGCTCAAATCCTTATTATTGGAATCACACCAGGGTGGACTCAAACTCAAATTGCATTTAAAACTGCTAATGAAGGATTAAAAAAAAATAAAGAAATTATAGATATTTTAAAGAAATGTAAATTCAACTCAAGATTTTCTGGATCTATGCGAAATAACTTAATAGATATGTTAGATGAAATAGGATTAAATAGAAAACTAAACATAGGCTCATGCAGTGAAATGTTTAATGAAGGAAACAATCTTATGCATACGACATCATTAATTAAATATCCAGTTTTTATTAATAGAAAAAACTACAACGGTCATAATCCTGAGATACTAAAAAATGAAATTTTATTTAAATATGTACAAAACTATTTTATAAACGAAATAAAAGAACTAGAAAACCCCGTAATTATCCCACTAGGAAAAGCAGTAGAAGAAGTGTTAATGTATTTAGTAAATAATCGCTTGATAGAAAATAAATACTTAATATTATATGGATTTCCACATCCTAGTGGTGCTAATGGACATCGAAAGGAAATCTTTGCGAATAACAAAGAAGCTTTGATCAAAATCGTAAATAGTATAAATTAAAAAAATATTTAATAATTAATTTGCAGATAAATTATTAAATGAAAGGTAAGGTATTTATGGAAAAAATAGCAATTATAGCTGATGTTCACTCTAATATAGTAGCTCTAAAGGCAGTAATGAATGATATAGAAAGTAGAGGAATAAAACGAATTTTTTGTTTGCGGAGATATTTCTGTAAAAGGTTCTTCACCTTGTGAATGCTTTGATATAGTCAATGAAAAATGTGAAGTAATTGTACAAGGAAATGTAGAAGATGCTTTGATTAATTATGGGAATCCTACCATTGACTGGTATAAAGAAAAACTTGGAAATGAAAGAATAAATATTATGAAAAAATGGAGCTTCTATCATGACTTTTATATGAGTGGCAACTTAATAAGAATGTTTCATTCAACAAAGGAAAATCCTTGGGCTTATATTTATGATTTTGATAATGTTGACGTTAAGAAGAAAATGTTTGATGATAAAAATAACATAGTTCCAGATATAGTATTGTATGCACATATTCATATTCAATATATGCAAAAATTTTATAATAAAACTCTTTTAAATGTAGGAAGTGTCAGTAATGCAGTTGAAATATTAAATCATGATGATACAATACAAGATATGAGTAAAACAACACAAAGTTATTACACTATAATTGAAGGAGAATATCAAGAAAAAGAAAAATCCAAGCATTCATTATCTATACAATTTGTTAAGGTTCCATATGATATAAATAAGGAATTAGAAATGGCAAAAAATAATAAAGTACCTCAAATAGAGGATTATATTAAAGAATTAACAACAGCAAAATACAGAAAAGATACAATATCTCAAAATAAATCTTTTGAATATACACCACCAAAGTTAAAAAACAAAATTTAAAAAATTACCATGTTTAATAATAATAGGGAATAGAAGCATATAACATTGCACAAAATAAAAGTATCCGTGCGTTTCAGCTATACATTTATGTTAAAATGAGGTATAATATAAAGTGTATATTGGTAATTAGAGGTGATTTTATGGCATCTACTGAATGTTTTCATTTTACAAAATTAAAGCACCTATATAGTATAAGAAATATAGGTTTGCAACCAAGATTAGACAAAAATTCTAAAGCAGTTGGAGATACTAATCCAAAAGTTTCGTTTTCTGATAGTAAAGTTGGAGCTGTAGGTCTTTTTTTGGAATTTTATAGGGTATATAATGATTATAAATCAGGAAATAGAAATCCTAATCCTAATAAACCTGGAGAAACTGAAATGTACGATGAAATAATGAAATCAAAATCATTAGAAGATTATTTAGGAGAAGGTACATATTTATTGTTTGATGGTACTAACATTGAAAATGAAGGTGGAAATACTGGAAAAGGTGGGATATTTGATGCTTCTACTAGTTACCCCATAGAATCGTCTAAATTAAAGGTTGGATTAATAAGAAATAATGAAACTAGACATGTATCATATTCAATGTATGATTATATAAACTATTTAATGGTTAATTTGACTGATGATGAAATATCTAGAATGCCACCTATAATGAAAAGCTCAATGAAATCATATATGACTGAACATTATTCAGAAATTTCTGAATTTAGAGATGGCAATTTTTCAAAAGAAGAAATAGATATAAACACTTTTTGTCGTGTTTGCAAAAAAGATATAGATAATAGTATTGCTGCAGAACATGATTTAGATAATGAAAGTAGATATATTTTGTAGAATTAATGAAATTGTAACAAATTTGCAATTTTGGAGATTTTTAGCCCTTACCTCCAAAACTGTAAATTTTTTGTTATTTTTATAAAAATGCGAATTTTTGATCCAAATCATAAAATTACTAAAACTTGAAATTTTTATAAAAAAATCTAATTGCAAATAAAATAAAAGAATAATTTAAACGAAATGAAATTTATAAAAAAATGAAAGAATTATAAAATAGAAGTAGTAAATAATTAATAAAATGACTAATTGATTAAATTAAATTTTAATATAAATGTAGTGAGGGAGACTAGTAGAAGTACACTTTGTATAGATTTATTTTGAAATATATACCATTGCACAAAATAAAAGTATCCGAGAATTCAAATCTATGAAAAAGCAAAATGACATTGCACAAAATTAAACTTTCGCACATTAGAATGTTGATTTATCTCAAACAATACACGATTGTTTATTTTAATTAATACTGATAATTAGTTGTAAGTATCGGTATAATATATGTATTATTTTAATTAAGAGTAAATGATGATTAATTTTAATGAAGTAAATGAAGAAACGAAGAATACAATATTAAAACATTTGAATTAGATTTAGTTAAAACAATTTATAATAAATTGATAAGTCTATTGTATCAATAGATTTATGTAAGTAATATATGATTTTTAAGATGGAGAATTAATATGGGATGGTATGATATAAAAAACAAAATTTCAACACCTATTATTACATCTGATGGTATTACAGAAATATTAAAAAGCTGTCTGTTAAAAGATGGTCAAAATAAAATTCATTCAGCTTCAATAAAAATGGATAATTATAAAAGACCAGAACACAAAGAAGAGGTTGATGAAAGTGAAGTTAAAAAAATACAATTTAATCTTATTAGATATATGGCACAATCCTTATTAAAAGATTGTGATTTAAGTAAGCCTAATTTATATATTTCAAAAATTATGCCAGGATGGAAAGAAAAGAATCCAGAGTTAGATATAACAGTTAATGAATTAAAAAGAATAATTTTATTATCTGATAATCAAATAGAAAGTATTTTAAATAGAAATCAAAAGGTGACAAATATAGATAAATTTATATATAAAGTAAATACTTCTATTGACTTTAATAAATATAACGGTACTCATATGGGAAATAATCCTATATATCCTTTTAGAAGAACACAATATAGTAAGAGGATTTATTTTAATACACCTCGTAATAATATTGCTACTTATAAATTTTTATCATTATATATAAAACAATGTATTGATAAAAGAATCCCTTTCGATATGAAAGCATTTGGTAGTGAAGAACATGAAATTGAACAATTAGATGGTACAGTTCTATATTCTAATAATGAATTTTTTGAAGATCATCTAGATATCATACAAAAAATAATAAAAGAAAATCCTGAATTAATGAGTTCATTTGGAACACCAATATACACTGGTGGTAGTGTAAAAGAAAAAAATGGAACTTGTTATTATTCTGTAGCAGCAGGAATTCCAGAAAATGGTAGTGCGTCATATAATAAGCATATTGATAGAGTAATAAATTCAGCATATTTAATTTCTTGCTGTAAGCTAATTAAACAGTATTTTCCAGTTATAGCTAAAGAGTTTAGAGAATTAAATGATGAAACTAAAGATATCATTGAAAAATTGAATAAATTAAATGAATATTCTCCATTAGAAATATTGAATAGTACAATTAAATTATCCAAAGAGACAAAAAAAAATATTAGACAACTAGGATATAGAATTATAACATTTAAACAGCAAAGTTCATCACAAAAAGAAAGTGAAGAAATAATGGACAAACTAAAAACTAGTTTTTTAAGTAACTTTAAATTAATGTCATCATTATTAAAATTTAGAGATAAAAATCATACAGAAACACCTATTTATCAAGATGCAGACTTTATAGAATATGATAGAAATCATAAAGAAAGACAAGAAGTATAGCTACAATTAAATAATATAAAATAAAAAAGTTTTTACACAATTGCAAATAGTCGTTTGACTTTTGTGATTTTAAATATTATAATATAGAATGATATATTATAAAAAGAAATGAGGAACAATTATGGCTTCTAATGAATCAAAAAAAAATTCTAAAGAAGATGTATTTAAGAGAAAACATAAATCTGTAAATTATAATCCAATACGCCCTATTAAATATCCAGATCATACTACATCACTTCTGGGAGATACAGCTGTGACGTCAAATATTATTGGTGAAGATAATGACAAAATATTAGGACTATTTTGTTACGATTACGATGAAGATGAGAGATAAAAACTTGTATTAGTATCAAGACTTGAAGGGAATACCTAAATCAGGTATTCTCTTTTTGAGTCCTATCTCTTTTTAAGAATATTGAAACATTATGGTTTGAAATAGGCAAAGAGAATAAGAGATAAAGAAACAAATTTTGATGAAATTTAAATCAAAAATTCAATTAAATTCTTTAAAAATTCCAATTAATATAAGTTCATACAATAGCTTTTTGAATAACATTATTCTATAATAATAATAGAAATAGTCAGTAAGAAGAGGGTTATTTGTTATGAAAAAAATTAAATTAGATAACTTAGAGTAAACATTTGCTTTTACCAAAAAATAATAGAAAAATAATTAAATTGTTATATAGAATAAAACCATTGTGCCAGAATACATTTGCGTGTGTACTGGTATTTTTATGTTTGAAAAATATATTGCTTTCAGATACAATACATCATGAATAGTTTTATTTTTTTAAGGATTTCCAAATATGAGAAAAATCAGTAAACATCCAAAACAAAAATTAATTGCTTTAGCAGTAGTATTGCTGCTAGCCATAAGCGTAGGCTACGCAGCACTATCAACAACATTAACAATAAATGGAACTGCAAATGTAGCTACAAATTCATGGCTTATATATTTTACAAATGTACAAGTAACAACAGGAAGCGTAACAGCAACACAAACGCCAACAACAAGTGGAACATCTACAACTACACTTACGTGGGCAGTAAACCTACAAACACCAGGCGACTTTTACGAGTACTATGTAGATGTAAAAAATGATGGAACAATAGATGCCATGATTGGTAGTTTATCCAATACATCACTAACCACTAACCAAGCAAAATATCTAGCTTATACTGTAACATATGATGATGGTGCAGCAATTGAGCAATATGATAAATTAGATTCTGGAGATATGGTAACACTAAAAGTTAGAGTAGAATATAAAACAGATTTAAACCCAGAGGATTTACCAAGCGAACTAGCAGAGATAACATTTGAATATACATCAAATTATGTACAAGCAGATAGTAATGCAAAAGCAAGAAATAGAAATGGAACACCAGTAGGATATGCAGTACAAATATATGGAATAAACGAAGATGTAGACGCATCAGATAATCCAATAGGACTAACATTTGGACCAGCAACAGGAGATAATTATAATAAGAAGTATGTAACACATAGATATGAGGAAACATCAACTGGAAGTGGAGTATACAACGTAATCATAGTAACCCATACAGTAGATATCAATGGTAATGAAACAACCACAGAGGTAAATCTAACAAACTCAGCATCTGAAAATGTAACAAGAACTGAAGAACAAAAAAATAAATACGATATAAATATGCATGAAATGACATGGGCACAAATAGCAGCAGTATCAGATAAGTCAAACTTCTTAGATTGTATGTTATGTGGAGATACAAAAAAAGTTGAAATGTACTTAAATGATACGATTGGAACTGGAACAACATATAATCAATTTGGTGATGGAGCAGGAATGTTATATGGAGCTGTAAATCAATACTATAGAATGTGGAACCCAGCATATAATAACTCAGACACCACAAGAAACAACTCAGCAGTAGGAACAGGAGTAACATTAGATAGTAATGAACTTATGCATGGATCCAATGCAAGAAATGCGGGAGGATATAGCGTAAGCCATATAAGAGCAACATTAATAGGACAAAATGCAAAAACCAATATAGGCTATGCAGGAGATGTAAACTTAAATGAATCTAACTCACTATATAGTTGTTTGCCAAGAGATTTAAAGAATGTTATCACAGCAAAGAAAGTTAGATATGTAACAGGAACAAGTTCAAGTAGTTATAGCTTAAATAACGACATAACAGATAAAATATGGGCATTTTCAAGCAGAGAAGTGTATAGTACGGGACAATATAGTGGAACCACAACAGAAGGATTAGGAAATGATGGACATGGCTATACTAAATTTTCAAGCACAGATTCAAAATACTACATTTCATCATACAATGACAATAGTGCAACTCAAAGAGTGTGCTATAATGAATCAGGTAACACCTCTTATTGGTGGCTGCGCTCGCCTAGTCTTAACACTACGTATATTTCATACTATGTTAACAGCAACGGCCGCTTAATCTACAACTACGTCTATCCCAACTACGATTACGGCCTTGTGTTCGGCTTCTGTATAAATTAGTGTTCAAATTGCCCAGTGGGCAATTTGAATAAAAAGTGTTTGCGATCAACCAGCTGGAGTTGCGAATATAAAAATACCACAGAATATGACTAGGCAAAAACTATGAATAAAAATGTGCGGGCAGGCCTAGTCCTGCCCAAAGCTAAATTAGAATTTAGCAATAATTAAAATATATGCTCTAATTTAAATAAAAGAGAAGAAAGCAAAATTCAGTAAAAATCTCAAATAAACGACCTTTGAGAATCGATTTTAAGCCATTTTTTAAAATAAGCAATATAACTTTGTCTTAAAAATGTACAAAATATTGAACTTAAAGGAAGTAGTGGAATAGTAGATAAAAATTTTAAAAAATACAAAATTTATATAATTTTTAAAAAATTTAAAAACTAAAATTATTTTATAAAAATAGAATAATTTATAAAATGAAATTAAGATTTAATAAAAAATACAAATAATATAATTAACGAGATTAAAAATCTAATTTAATAATAAAAAAAGAATTAATTGGAAGCTACTTTAAATCCATAAAACAGCATAGGAGAGCAGAGGGATATGGATCAAAAGTAGAATAAAAAGAAATATATAACATTGCACAAAATCAAAGTTTTGTGCAAAAAAGAGTAGGACAAATATATAGAGGTCATTTGAACCTCCACTTTCAGCTATATTAAGCCTCTTTCAAGGCTTCTTACGTTATTTAGTCTATGTTGCAATTATATGTATTCATTATATAATTACTTTATATTTATCCTAAATCTGATTCTTATCAGATTCGTTTTTAAGCATCTTTTTATAATTTATTGATTAATTTATTTATCCAATTTTACTACTGGATATTTTTTTATTTTCATCGATCATTTCTTCAAAAATCTTCAAACCCTTACATATCAATATTTAGCCTTATTTTTGAGACAAGTAACTATATTACTTTTTTCTAAAAACGCCTTAAAATCGATTCTCGTGCGTCGTTATTTTCAGGCTTTTCAGCGATTTTTACATATTCAGTAATTACTACAATTTTATATGTAGTTTTATGATGAAATCCTGAAAATGCTTTAAAATCATATATTAGCTAATTTTTAAGACAACAAGTTATATTAACTTTTTATAAAAACGTCTTAAAATCGATTCTCGTGAGTCGATTTTTTAGCTAATTTTAGAGAGTTTTAAGAATTTGTATAAATATCAATCATTAGATAAATTTTGATTGTAAATTTAAAATTATCAAATTTAAGATTTAAAGTTTAATTAATGTAATTTGTAATTTGATTTATTAAAATGTCTCAAAATTGATTTTGATTAATCTGAATTATAAATTTAGTTTTAGTTAAATCAAATTTTCTAATTTATAAATTATAAAATTTTAATTATAACAAATGTTCGGTTTTTGAAATTTATAACCAAACAGTTAAAATTTTAAATTTGAATTTATAAAATCTAAATTTTAAAATTTTTAAATTCATAAATCAAATTTTATAATTTTATATTTTAAATTTTTTAAAATCAATTTTTGGATTTCAATTTTTAAATCTTAATTTTAAATTTTATTTTTATTTTTTTTAAATTATAAAATGCTTAATTTATACCCTCTACTCTCCCCTTCCGTCAGTTTTTAAAAATTAGAATAATAGAATTTAAACTAGATTTTAGTTGATTTTTAGCTATTTTTTGCCATTTTTAGCATTTTTCATGCTTTTTATCCTTTTATTTGATAACGCACCTACTTTCCCATTAAAACAAAAAAGAAACTGACATTTCTATCAGTTTCTAAAATTTTATCAGTTTCAATTTTTATTTAACTTCTATAATATCTTCAAATTTAACTATCTCATATTCTTCTGATTCAATTGGATTTGTTATTTCTCTATTTTCGAAATGTCCTGGAACATAATCGTATGAATAAGTCCATTCATAGCCTCTATTTGTTCCCCACACTTTTGTTACTATTCTAGATATTAAATAATCATTATTGTATTCATACTTAATTGTTACATTAAATGGTGAAATTAGTAAAACAGTGTTAGTAAATGGATTAACAAATAAAAGAGGATTAATTGAATTTAATAATCTTATTCTAATATCTTTGTTAATGCTTGATAAATTTTTTATAGGATTTGAACCTTCATGATTTAGAAGATATTCAGTCTTTTCTTCTTCTGTATATCCTTTTAACGCATCAAATAAAACATATTTATTTAAATCTTTATCATAAATCATTTGAAATGAAGTTTTTTTATCTAATTCAACATAAGTAATATTTGAAGGATTTCCCATAAAATCTTTAGTATTGTATTGAGTTTCTATATATTTATTTCCAATTTTAGTTATATTTACATTTATGTATGAAGGATTGTTTTCATTATTTGCATCATCATGAATTATTATTGATTCCATTATACTAAAATTAGTTTCACTAAAACTATTTGCTATCATTACCTGTTTAGTTAATAATATGAATTTTATAATAACTATTAATAAATAAATAATAAGTATAATTGCTATAATTTTCATAAATATCTGTTTTTTCTTTGGTTTTATACTTGCATTATTTTCTATTTTTAAACTATTAATTGATTCTTTTCCAACTAATTCATCTATTGAAATATTAAATATATTTGAAAGTAAAATTAGTTTATCCATTTCAGGAGTGCTTTGTCCAGATTCCCATTTTGATACTGATTGTCTTGATACATTAACTTTTTCTGCAAGCTCTTCTTGTGAAAATCCTTCTTTTTTCCTTAATTCATATAATTTTTCACTAAAATTCATTTTTATTTCTCCTTTGTTTTATAAATAAATTATAAAATATTTACAAGAAAAGCTCTACCAAGTTTAGTTGTAAATTTGTCAACTAAACTTAACATTATTAAACTATTTAAAGTTTTATACAAAATAAAAAGTGTCTTTATTTTAAAAAATTTCTAATTTAATCAATTATTATTTCTTTTTCTTTAGGATCTGATTCAGCAATAAGTAAAGTTAATGCTGCCAGTGTATTATTATCAATAATTTGTTTATCATCTTTAATTAGTATGTTGTATAGTATTGAACCTTATATTTTTTTCCATCTTCAGCAGTATGCTCAAAAAATGAGCATACTGAATTTTCTTCTAATTCTCCATCTTTATAAATATTTTGAATATGTTTTGTAATTGTTCTTCTGTCTTTATCAAATAATTCTGCCATCTGCTTTTGTGTTAACCACACTGTTTCATCTTTCAAATTTACTTCTAATTTAACATTTTGATTTTCAAATATAATAATTTCATTTTTATTATCATTTGGCATATTTATCACTTCCTTTAATTTTTGGTATTTTTATTATAACATATGTTTAATAAAATAAAAGTTCAAAAAAACTAGGTCTTTAAACCTAGCTTGTCACTATTTATTCAGTTATAAAAACTTACGTTTTTAAGTCTATGTTGCAAAAATCTCCAAATGTACTATTATTCTTTTACTATAACTTTAACTTGAAAATTAAAAAGCGTTTTTATTGGATTTAACCGTAAAAGTTGTACTTCCCGTTGGAATATTCTCTGAAGAACTTTCTGTTATATCAAATACTACTTTATTATCATTAAATGTAATTGTTCCTTTTATATTCCAATCTCCTTCATTTTTTATATCAAATTTTGCAATATTTTTTGTGATATTAGCTGATGCGTTTTCGAATGTTGTAATTTCTTCAACTATAAAATCAAAATTCACTTTGCTATCGTTAATATTATTTACTCTAAATTCTTTTTCAGAATATGAACTATCAGGATATTGCCATATTGATTTATATGCTGATAATCCAGTTTGAGTATCTCCATTTTTATTATTGCTTGATGTAGATGTGTTAGAGACATCACTTTTTTTGTCATTAGTATTATTGATACCAGCTATATTTACAGCATGAAGTACAATTCTTCTTTTATTAGTGCTTGAACAAGTTGATAAAGTTAAAATATTACTTTCATTAGAAAGATTAATTCCAAAATCTTTTATACTTCTATTTTTTATCTTATTTAAATATTCATCATAATTGTCAAAAGTTGTAGATAAATAATAATCTTCATTTTCTATTTCATAAATTGAAAAAACTTGATATTTTTCCTTT
>OCVV011323455.1_pt1 | contig 15876 bp, 36 predicted proteins | sample 1539721 | NCBI WGS metagenome assembly OCVV01 (sample SAMN02144230, study PRJEB22623) | gut metagenome | biome: sheep rumen | host: Ovis aries | place: New Zealand
GATATGTCTAAGACATATTATGGAAAGAAACTTGTAGTTGCATACTCCGGTGGAAAGGACAGTGATGTGTTAATACACTTAGCGGAGAGTGTTCTAAAGCCGGATGAATGGGAAGTAATTAACAGCCATACGTCAGTTGATGCTCCGCATACCGTCTACCATATAAGGGAGACAAAAAAGCGACTTGCTGAAAAAGGTGTGGAAATGACGATCCAGATACCGAAGGGAAAGGACGGAAAGCAACTTAACATGGCAAAACTTGTTTGGGAGAACAGAAATCCCCCTCGCAGAAATGCTCGTTTTTGTTGCAAATGCTTGAAAGAAGCGTCCGTTCCGAACAGCGTTGTCGCATTGGGCGTTCGGAGTGCCGAGTCCACAAAACGACAGGGCAGAGATATTTTCGCCACCCGTGGAATGGTGGGTGGGGAATCAAGACTGGCGGCGGCAGATTTTTTTCGATTGAGCAAGCTGAGACAGCGCACTTTGATTATCTGAATAACGAAGGCTCTGCTTGCGAACATGCGCTGATAAAAGAAATGTTAAATCATTCCGACACAATTGTGAATCCAATTTACTTTTGGTCTGATTTGGAGATTTGGGAGTACATAAGGCAGGAGAAGGTAGAAGTCAATCCGCTTTACTACCCACCGTACAGTTACAAAAGAGTCGGTTGTCTTATGTGTCCGATGGCATCATATTCCGAAAAGAAAAAGCAAGAAGCTGACTTTCCGGGATTCAAGAAACTGTACATCTACATTTTTGACAAGATGCTCAAGGTTCGTGAAGAGCGAGGTCTTAAGAATCGAGCTGAGTGGAAATCGGGAGAAGATGTCTATAACTGGTGGATCGAAGAATACAAGCACAACGTAAAAGGTCAGATTTCGATTGAGGAATGGTTAAGGAGTAAAAATGGATGATAATGCACATTCGTTAGACGATTTAAGACAGTACCAGGATTTGTCATTGAGCGTCAAAATCCTCATGTCAAAGAACAGGATTCGCAAGTGGGTAAACGAATATGGCGAGGACGATGTTTGCGTACGCATGACGTTATCTCCGGAAAGTTTAGCTCTGCTTCACATGGTGAATGAGGAATATCCGAAAGTCAAGGTTGCGTTCTCCGATGATACGGAATTAAAGCCGATTACCGCATGGATGGCAAGCGAAGATGAAAGCGGATTAGATGATTGGCTGGCATTCGGTTGCAATCACTTTGAAACGGATAAGCCGGAGTCAAGACCGTTGGCGTTCTGGTACCGTGACGATGTATTTAAGTATCTGAGGTTAAAAGCACGAACATGAACATGATTTATATGAAAGGAGAAGAAAAACTATCGGCGTTACTTGCAAAGGCGAGCGACACAAATTCAACGGCGGTATTTGACGCTTACGAAAAAGCAGTAATGGTACTTGAGGATGATAGAGCAAAAACTATCAGCGTTAGTATTTCTGGCGGTGCCGATTCCGACTTAGTGCTTGATATGGTCGCAAAAATCAGACCAGACGCTAAGTTCGTTTGGTTCAACACCGGCATGGAATACGAAGCGACAAAACGGCACTTGAAATACCTTGAAGACCGTTACGGAATAACAATCGAACGAGTAAGAGCAAACATGCCAGTGCCGTTAGCCGTCCGAAAATTAGGCTATCCATTCTTGGCTAAGATGGTTTCCGAAAACATAGGGAGACTTCAAAGAAGTGAATTTGATTGGAGCGACAGACCGTTCGAAGAACTTTTATCGGAATTTCCAAACTGTAAAAGCGCATTAAGATGGTGGTGCAACGGTTGGGGTGAAAACTCAAGTTTCAATATCAGACGTTGGAAATACCTTAAAGAGTTTCTGATGGAAAATCCACCTACATTCCCTATCTCAGCAGGATGTTGCAAATGTGCTAAGAAAGATACGGCACATAACTATACGAGGGAACACAGGGTTGATTTGATCGTGACGGGCGAAAGAAAAGCAGAAGGTGGTGCAAGGGCAGGAACAAGCAGTTGCTTCACAGGCGCTTATGACAAAGGCACGGCAGTTTTCAGACCTATCTTTTGGTTGAAGGATTCCGACAAAGAAGCCTATGAGAAGACGTTCGATATTTGCCATAGCGATTGTTATACGGTTTACGGTCTTAGAAGAACCGGATGCGTAGGATGCCCCTTTGGTCGAAATTGGGAACAGGAACTTGAGGTTGCCAAAAAGTATGAACCGAAACTTCACAAGATGTGCGTGAACGTCTTTGCTCCGTCCTATGAGTATACAAGAGCGTATTGGAAGTTCCGTAAACATAAAGAAGCCGAAGCAAAAGGATACGAGCAATTATCGTTGTTTGAGTAAAAGGGGGTGATACCTAATATGATTACACTCGATGAAGCGATTGCTTATGTCGCAGAAAAGGAAAGAGACTTGGATGCGAACCGGACGCCTTATTCAGATATTGCACGTTACTTGAATGAGTATCGGCAGATGCTTGGTGGGCAGAATGTGATTACAAAACTCTATGCCATTCAAGATGTCACAACAGGCAAAATAATCTTTAACGCAAGGGGTGGTGCTTACAAGTCAGCGGACGAAGCACTTGCAAAACTCGATAAACTTGAGGATGGGAAATATCGGATCGTGACATATGAATTGAAGGAAGGGTGAAAATCAAAACCATGAAGGTATATGTGGTGACGACAGGTAAACGTGCAGATTATCACATATTGTGCGTGACGCTTGATAAGAAGGTTGCCGAAGATTATGTAAACGCCATTAACAAGGCGAGAAGAAGATACAAAAAAACATACGGAGAAATATACAAAGAAGATTTTCGCCTTGAAGAATACGACACGGACAATTTCAAACATGTAGTTGCAGGTCACGTGCCGTATCTGGTTGAGCTTTATGAAGACGGTGAACATTATGTATTCAGAAACGACAACAATCACAGTGGAATAGGTGCCGTGAGCGAGTATGGCGCAAATGCGCACAGAGCGAAGGTTTACGCATATTGCGAACACAATGCCATTGAGATTGCATCGAAAAAGGTCGCTGAGTACAAGGCAAGGAAAGAAGGGATAACGTGACTTCCGAACAGAAAGCGAAGCGCATGTATAAGCAGTTCGGCATGATTACGGATGGCAGACGGTGTAGGGACTGCGACAACTTAATCAAGGTTGAACACGGCAATCATCGTGTTTACAAGTGCCTTATTTACGGCAATACGCACTCAGAGGCAAGTGATTGGCGAATAAGTAACACGGCTTGCGGAATGTTCGATAAAGACTACATTGGCAGACCGATAATCGAAATTAGAGAAGCGCGGAGCAATACACATGAACAGATTGAAGGGCAGTTGACAGTATTTATATAGGAAGAAAGTGATGCAGAATGGAACGAAAAAACATTGACAAAAGCGCAAGTAAAGACATAATTGCCGGAACGGAACGGAACGGAACGGAACGGAACGGAACGGAAGCCGGATTCTTCACGGAGATAGTATTGAAATGCTAAAAACCGTTCCGGACGGGATCGTTGATTGTTGTGTGACTTCTCCACCGTATTACGGGCTTAGAGATTACGGAACGGGGATTTGGATTGGTGGAGACCCTAACTGTCCACATTATCGTACTTCGAAGAAAAGTGATAAGACCGCAACTGGACATAAGAATATGATGGAGACGGGGCATCCGGTTGGTGATGCGATATTCAAAAATATTTGTCCCATTTGCGGTGCTGTTCGGATTGATAAACAGATAGGTCTTGAGGAAACACCGGAAGAATACATTCAAAGACTCGTAACCGTGTTCCGCGAAGTGAAGCGTGTTTTGAGGGATGACGGTACTCTTTGGGTAAACATTGGAGATACTTATGCAACAGGAACAACAGCAGAAAGACAACAATCTAAATCAGCAGGCGTTGGCGCGAATAGACCAGAAGCGCAGAATAGCGTAAGACGTGTTGGCACACCACATGGGACAAAAGCGAAAGACCTTATCGGAATCCCATGGATGCTTGCGTTTGCACTCCGAGCGGACGGATGGTATTTGAGACAGGATATTATATGGCACAAGCCAAACCCGATGCCGGAAAGTGTTCGTGATAGATGCACCAAATCTCATGAGTATATCTTCCTTTTCTCCAAAAAGCCAAAATATTATTTTAACGGCGACGCAATCAAGGAAAACGCAAAGCCGGATAATTCCGTAAGGGACAGAGACCACACGAAGCTAAACAACACTCCTGGAAGAACAAGGATGGGTGGACTAAAAACAAATCACTACACCAAGCGCAATAAACGTGATGTTTGGAGAGTTGCCACAAGACCCTACAAAGAAGCACACTTCGCTACGTTTCCGGAACAGTTAATAGAACCGTGCATACTTGCAGGAAGTAGACCGAACGGAATTGTACTCGACCCGTTCTTTGGAAGTGGAACGACAGGTGTTGTAGCTGAAAAATATGGAAGGAGATATATCGGAGTTGAGTTGAACGAGGAATATGTAAAACTTGCGGAGAAGCGACTGGATGGCGTTCAAATGTCGCTTCCGATTATCAAAACTCTGTGAAGGAAAATGAAAAATGAGATTAAAAGGGGGATTGAGTTGCCAAACGTCAAATGGATCAAACTCACAACGGATATGTTTGACAATCCGAAAATCAAATATTTAAGGTCATTACCGGACGGTGACAGACTTTTGCTTGTATGGGTTGCGGTCTTAACAATGGCAGGTCGGTGTAATGCAAACGGTATGCTGATACTTTCCGATACGATACCGTACAGTGCGGAAATGATAGCGAACGAATTTGACTTTGACCTTAATACGGTAAAGTTGGCGTTAAAGGCGTTTAATGACCTTAACATGATTATGCTTGCAGACGGAGTGCTTGCAATACCAGGCTGGTCAGAGTATCAGAGCGCCGACAGGTTAGAAGAACTTCGAGAAAAGGATCGTGAGCGCAAAAGGATTGCCAGAGCGAAAAAGAAGGAAGACGGAACCGATGATAAGGTGACCGAGGTTGTCTCTTATCTGAATGAAGTTTGCGGAACGAACTATCGGGCAAATTCCAAACAGACGAAGGAAAAAATTCACGGGCGACTTAGCGAAGGATTCACGGTAGACGACTTCAAAGCAGTTGTTGACTCAAAAGCACGGGAATGGAAGGGGACGCAGATGGAACAGTATTTAAGACCCGACACATTGTTCTGCCCTTCGAAGTTTGAGTCATATCTGAACTACGCACGGAAACGCATGAACATACAACGTGCGAAACGGATTGAAGCCGTTGAACCTGTTGAGACTGAACCGGAACTGACAGACGAGGAATGGCTGAAAATGATGGAGAGTTCAGATGCTTTATGAATTTAAACCAGATGATGCTTTCCGGTTCGCAAGACACGTCAATGCCACAACGTACCAGAAAGACGATGAATTAATCTTCAAAGAGTGCTGTTACTGTCACGGGCAAGGCAAAGGGAATCAGAAAACATTTTCTATCAATCTGAAAACAGGTCAATTCAAGTGCCTGAGAGCGTCATGCGGTGCGCACGGCAACATGATTACGCTGTCAAAGGATTTTGACTTTTCACTTGGGTCGCAGGTCGATGCTTATTACAGAGCGCCACGCAAGCGTTACAGGACGTTTATTAAGCCGGAAGAGCCGATTATTCCGAAACCAAAAGCAATTGAATACCTTAACAGCCGAGGGATTTCCGAAGAAGTTGCCAAACGTTATCAGGTCACGATTAAAGGCGACTCAAAGAACATTTTGGTCTTTACCTTCTTTGACGAGGACGGAAAACCAACGTTCATTAAGTACCGGAAAACCGACTTTAAGAAGGGTGTAGACAAGGCAAAGGAGTGGTGTGAACCGAACTGTAAGCCGATACTTTACGGAATGGAGCAGTGCAATTATGACAACGACACGCTAACGCTTGCGGAAGGTGAGCTTGATTCACTTTCCATTGCCGAAGCTGGAATTGAAAACGCTATATCCGTTCCGACCGGAGCGAAGGGATTTACGTGGTTGCCGCATTGTTGGAATTTCCTTAATAAGTTTGACAGGATCATAATTTTCGGTGACTACGAGAACGGAAAGATAAGTTTACTTGACGAACTGAAAGACAGACTGGAACTTACGGTCTTACATGTACGTGAGAGTGCTTACAAGGACTGTAAAGACGCTAATGAGCTTTTAGTGAAGTATGGCAAGGATGCGGTCAAAGAAGCCGTAGAAACGGCAGTAACAATTCCGGTAAAAAGAGTTATCGAGATGGCAGATGTCGAGGATATAGATATTTACAAAATTGAAAAGCTGCCTACGGGCATAAATGTTGTAGACCGATTGCTTTACGGCGGTTTGCCTTTTGGTGGCGTCATTGTTTTGACCGGAATCAGAGGTGAAGGCAAGTCGATTTTAGCGTCTCAGATTGCAGTATCAGCCTTGCAGAACGACTACACGGTCATGCTTTATAGCGGAGAGCTTACAAATTCCACGGCGAAATCATGGATGCACTACCAGATAGCAGGTTCAAGACATATCGCAGAAGACCGCAACAGATGGGGAGACCCAGTATATATCGTAAGCAAGACCAATAACATGCTTATTTCGGAATGGTACAGAGGTCGCTTGCTCGTTTACGACTCCGACTCAGATGAAATCGAGGACGAGGACGAGAGCCTTGTTAAGACCATCAAAGAGGTCGTTATGCGGAACGGAGCGCAGGTCATTATCCTTGACAATCTTATGACTGCGATTGATTTGGAGCCTGTCAAGGGTGATGACAAATACGAACGTCAGAGCAAGTTCGTTAAGAAATTGGCACGGATTGGTCGGAAATTCAACGTGCTGATAATTTTGGTGGCACATAAGAGAAAGACCGGAGCTGTTGCCGAAGTAGATGACAATGACGCTGTCAGCGGTTCTGCCGATATAACGAATCTGGCATTGGTCACATTGACCTACTGCAAGGATAAAGAATTGGAGCCTACGCAGAGACTTTTGAAGGTATCCAAAAACCGTTTATTTGGAAAAGTCAATACCGCAGGATGGGTAATGAATTACGATCCGAAGAGCCGAAGAATATACGGCACGGGCGATGACCCGAACGTTGAGGTTGGGTGGGTCAACGAAAAGGAAGGTGAAGAAGAATTTGATTTGCTTGCGAAACTTGGCGAAGGCGCAGAAGACTTGATGGCATGGGAGATGGATTGATGAAAGTAATACTTATAGCGATTGCGGTTCCTTTCCTGCTTTTTACCGGAATATTCTGGATAGCAGCATTTAAGGTCGCAAAAGAAGCGGAGAAAGAGGATGATTTACGCAGTTGACTTTGACCAGACGCTTACTATCGGAGAATATAAGTTTCCGGGAACTGGCAAGCCGAACATCGGACTTTTCAAATTCCTTATCGAGAAACGGAAAGCAGGATGTGATGTAGTCTTATGGACTTGCCGTGAAGGTGATGACCTTGCAGTTGCGGTCGGTTACTGCCGGAACCTGGGACTTGAATTTGATGCCGTGAACGACAATATTCCGAGAATGAAAGAAGCGTGGGGCAATAATCCCCGGAAAGTATTTGCGGACTGCTACATAGACGACAGGGCGGTCAATTCATATACGGAACTGCTTCCGAAAAGTAAGGTCGAACTAAAAGAAATTCCGAAAAAGAAAGCGAGGATTATAAGAAGATGACGTTTATGATCGTGGTGCTTGCATTGGGCTATGCCGTGCTTTTAGTAGGACAGCTTAATAATGCAAACAGAATTAAGACGCTTGAAGATGCGGTCTTTGAAGGCGAGGACGACAATGGCAGAGCAGAAGGGTGAAAAGCCGTATTTTGCGGACGTTTACAATGCGACATATATCTTCCATAAGAAGTGGAGCGGAGACAAATACACAGACGCAGAGTGGTCGCAGATAGTTAAAGAAGCCGATGCGATATGGAAGAAGCTGTGCGGTTCCGGCGAGAACGTATTTGGCACGGACATCTTAGTCGCTACATTATCGGAAATTGAACGGCACAACCTTAAGTCAAACGAGTTTCCCGGCGGTCAGAAGGCATGGCTGATAAACAGACTCAAAGAAGCGTATGGCGTTGAGACAAAGGAAGAACTCGCAAAGAAACTCTTAGAAGGGGGTGGTTGAATATGGGGGTAATGCTTACGTTTGCATGGGTGGCATTTGTTTTTGCCATTGGATACTTTACCGGAAAGTCCAAACAATTACGAGAGGACACGGAAGATGTATTCGACTCGTTAAGCAGCTTGGAAAAGGAAATCAACGAGATTGAGAAGAATAGCATTGATGGAAACAAGCTGATAGGATGGATCGAAAATTATCAGCACAATTACGAATATGTGGCTCCACCGACTACGAGCGAAATTATTCGGAAAATTCAAGAGATGATAAATGCAAATAAAGTGAGGTGAGGTAATTGCATTACATAATTAATCCGTGGATATTTTATCTGCTTGGTCTTGCAGACTCGATATGGGTTGCGTGTGTTGCGTTTCTATTTTTGTTCGGCATTACATTTGGGACGTATGCGCTCATCTGGTTTATTGAGTTTTCTGGAGACGAGGAATACCCAACACCGTCAGGGATTCTCAAGAAATGGAGAGTTCCGCTGATACTTGCCATTGCGTTTCTTATGTTCATGCCGTCAACAGATACCATCTACAAAATGATGATTGCATCGCAGGTCACGACGGAAAACATCGGAACGGCAAAAGAAACGATTCAAGACGTAGCCGACTACATCGTAGACGCCGTGAATGAGATAAAGGACAAGGAAGATGATTGACGGGATAACGATTTTAAGTGAGTCAGTGTATCGTGGGTGTGATAGCAAGCTCGGTCTTGGTTTTGCTATTGCGTCGCTGATTTTCGGAATTACTGCATTGAAGCTCTTTGAGGCAGAAGTTTACGACGAACATCCAGGAGTTTTTCTTACATTTGTTTTTCTCGTTGTTATTTCCGTAGCAATTTCTTACATGTCTTGTCGCCAAGCAATGTACGAAGCTCCGGAATACAAGGTCACAATCTCTGACGATGTCAGCTTTAATGAGTTCAATAAGAAATACGAGGTCGTCGAGCAAGAAGGCGAAATATATACAATACGAGAGAGAAGGGCAGGTGAGGACGAGTGAGTATATTGATTAAAGGCATGAAACTACCGAAAGACTGTCGTGATTGTCCGATGGAAATGTTTTACATTAATTGTGGTGATACAAGATGTAGAGCAACAAATAAACTTCTTGCCAAGAATTACAACGTAATACCTTTTAGTGGCAGACCTGACTGGTGCCCGCTCGTCGAAGTTCCTGCTCCACATGGTCGGCTGATTGATGCTGATGAATTGGCAAACAAAACATTTTATAGCAAAACAGGCGCACCATATATCACATACCGGAGATTTGTGAATGCGCCAACAGTAATCGAAGCGGAAGAAGGTGAAAATAAATGAGATTTTTATACGGAGCGTTCGCATTGGTCATATTTACCGCTTTCATTTTATATGCAAAAGCGCATGGGATGATTGTTTCAGACGATGTAGTTCTGTTGTGTATGGCTATTGCGTTTGCGAGCGGAATTGCAGGGGGTGACTAAATGACGATTGAGGAAGCAATCGGACTCTACGAAGAGAGCGAGAAAATTAACAAGGAACTTGCCAAAACCTGCGTGTCTCCAATGTCTAAGAATCACAACATTGAAAACGCCGAGAAATGCAGACAGATGATTGACTGGCTTCGTGAGTTGCAGGAGAGACGAAAACAGTCGGAGATAATTCAGTGCAAAGATTGTGCGCATTATCATACGGACGTGTTCGGCGGTGAACTTGGAGTGACTGGAATCTGGGAAAATTTAATTGTTGCACACAATGCTTGCGATAGATGGACGAAGGACATGAACTGCGTAGACCCGGATGGCTTTTGCTTTTTGGCGGAAAGGAGAGCTGAAAATGCTGATGTTAACACTTGACGACGCTGTGGAGGTCTGTTTGGGATTTCTTTATGAGACTACATACTTTGACGATGTGTCGAAAGAAGAATTTAAAAGTATGCATGAGTTTATTAAGTGCGCGTTTGAGCAGAAGTGCTGGTTTCCTCCCAAAAAGAACGAAGCGGCTAAACATCTAAATGATCTGATTTTTGATATCAACCCTGCAGAGATATGTAGTCAGATAGAGTCTGATAATCTTAGGAATTGGTGCAGAACAGTTCAGACCGAAATGAAGATGGCAATGGTACGGTTGCCGTGTTGGTCGAAAAGGAGAACCGAATGAGTGATCTGATTGATAGACAGGCAGTGATTGACCTGCTGAAACAGATGCGTAAGGATGGGGATATGGTCCCATGGGAGGGCAAGAATGTATTCGCCAGAATCCGGATGTTGCCCGCCCTGCATCTAGAAGAACGCACGGAGAAACGCACAGAAACACACGCGTGCGATTTAATCTCAAGACAGGCGGCTATAGATGGAAAAATATCAATACAGTGTGCCAATGGCGTAGAGATATATTCTGATGAAGCTGTGCCGGTTGAATATTTGAAAGCATTACCATCCGCACAGCCGGAACTAGACCCGGAAGCTCTCATTCGCACGATAGAGATGGGAGTTACTGCAACAAATTCAAATGACATATATTCCCTTGGAATGCGCAATGGCATGAGGTGGTGTAAAAGTTTGATAGACGGTGTGGAACCAAAATTCGAAGATTACGTGACAAGTGTTGACGATTGGAAAAAGTTGCCATCCGCACAACCAGAAACAGAAAAGTATGAATATCATTATGACCATACAGACTGTATCTGGTATCGTCCAGAAGCACGGAATAGATGTCCTGTGACTTGCGCTCAATATCGTGATGGATGGAATGATGCAATGAATTATATCTTTCGTGATGGAAAGGGCTATATGCCTTACAGAAGGGATAAACAATATGAAAGATGACCTTATTAACAGACAAGACGCCCTTGATGCGATTGTTAATTGCACGAATTGTGGGGATGAAAAAACTTTAAGGGCGTATGTCGCAAAGCATAACCTTGATAATGGATGGACGGGCGGGATACTTGAAGCGATTGATGCGATTGAAGATTTGCCATCCGCACAGCCAGAAAAAGAGACTCCGAAACGTGTTTTGTGGAGTGGTTGGAAGGGCATGCGTGACACAAGGTACAAATGCCCGAACTGTAAGAAGCCGGTAAGGAATACTGACATATATTGCCATAGATGCGGTCAGAAGTTAATGTTTCCGAACATAGATTTTACGCCGTATGTCGAAGGGCAGAAACAGGAATTGATCGTGAGGTGGGACGATGAAGAGTGACGTTATTTACCGGAACGATGCGATAGAAGCCATTGAACATAGGCTTGCGGAGCCGCAATATCAGCATACCGGCGAGGACTGGTATATGGGCATGAACTGTGCCGAAAGTGAGATAGATGATGTGCCGTCTGCCGTTGCTCCGTACAATGATGCTTTTACGAAATACATTGACGAGCTGCTTGCCTACGAAGAGAGAAATGACTTATTTAATCTGACGACAAAGGAACGGGCAGAATTTCAAGCGTATGTAAAAGAGAGGATGGGGCTGTGAATGTACGAAAGTCCGATAGAGATTATCTGCGTGGGGGTTTGAACATTTGAGACAAGACGACATTAACATAATTGTGTCTGGTAGACGCACGGGCAAGACAACTGCGCTAATAGAAGAGTGCGCAAAAGTAAATGGATTGATGGTTACTCGGAATCGGGATTGCGCGTCATGGATATATGAAACGGCAAAGAAGAACGGTTACGAAATTAAGGAACCGATAACGTATGACGATTTGCTTAAAGGCTATAAACTTGCCGGTAGACGTCAAGATGTGCTGTTCCTTGACGACTTAGATTGGTTCGTAAAACGGCTATGCGGTTGGAATCCAATAGGAATGGTTTCGTTTGCCGGAAACGCATTTTTGACACAGTCCGAAATAGAGAGAATAAAGGAGAGTGAGCGCTGACATGTCCTGTAAATTCTGTGAATCACTGCAAGGTTGGCGTGACATATATGCGATTGACAACATGAAACTTCCGAAGGAAGAGAGGATAAAGCAAGAGTACACGGTAGCCTTACTTATATATTCGTGGTGCCCGAAGTATAGAACCAAACGGCAGGCAGGTCGCACAACTGATTATCGGAATCAAGGTCTTGGCTATAAGCTGAACTACTGTCCGGAATGCGGAAGAAAAATAAAGGAGTAGAAATGGCAAAGTACGTAATAGAAAAGTATGGTTATTCCACAGCGATCGTGGAGCTGACCGAAAGAGAAGCAACGGCGATTGAGAACTTTATGATATGGACTGACATTTCCGATGAGTATTGCGTTGAGAAGGTCGATGACTACAAAGCGGAAGTGTGGGGAGAGGAACCACAGAGGTGATGAAATGGCAAGAAAAAAGAAGCGCAAAGTAAATAAGGCAAGGAACCGCTACAAGCCTTGGACAGAGGAGGAGGTCAATCGCATCATGCAGTTTGACAAACCGGACGAGGAGCTTGCCAAAGAACTTGGTCGGGACGTTCGGTCGCTTAAAATGAAACGCTATAACACGTTGCGTGCGGAACTAAAGAAACTAGCAGAAAGATTAGAAAACGGAGATAAGGAGTTAATAGATGAAATACGTAAAGCGAATGGATACGGAGAATGAAGTAAAGTTTATCTGCCCGAACTGCATGTCTGTAGTGGCACGGGTGGCTTCTGACGAAGCAGTGACACTTCCGAAAGTATGTAAGCATTGCAATTCGGAACTGGTCTACAAAGAACAGGACAGCAACGATAACGCCTAAAGTGAGAGGGTGGTCTATTACATGTCAATGGATCAATTCAAACACAATATCCGGAAGGTAATGGCGAGAAAAGGGGTGTCAGCGAAAGAGCTGGCACTCCGGACTAACATATCGGTAGTCAGTGTCTATGCTTATCTCAGCACGAAGAATAATTGCGGACTGAACGCTTCAACACTAGAGCTGATAGCGGACGCTCTCGACGTTACGATGGATGAACTGTACAAGGGGGTCTTAAGAGAATGAGCAAATACAGAGTTACGAGGATCGCCGTAGGAAATTACGGCGGTACGATTTACAGGTCTGTGATTTACCGGAATTTGTTCCGTGCAATTGGTGGCGCTTACAGAGCGTGGCAGAACGGTTACTGCGTCAGAATTGACAAAGTGAGGAATTTGAGTTGAAGTACCACACGGAAAAGGCAAGGGCTTACAGGTCAGAACGTAAAGCTCGTGGCGAGTGTATTATATGCGGACACAACAATCCGGATACGAAATACGATACTTGTCCGAAGTGCAGAGAATACATAAGAAAAGAAGCTCAAAGAAAACGTGATGAGCGCAGAGCAAAAGGTCTTTGCATCTATTGCGGAAAGAAGCCTGCTCTTCCGGGAAAGAATGATTGCGGTTGCCGAACTGCTTATGTAAGGCGCAAGTACGAGCAGAACGCAAAGAACGGTGTTTGTGTCATATGCGGCAAAAGACCGGTAGACGGGGTGCGGAGCAAGAAGATGTGCAGTGTCTGTCTTGACGCACATCTTATCTATTCAAAAAAATATATTACAAAACGAGCATACGAAAGCGTTGAGGGCAAAAAATGACAAGTCGTCCTACTAGAATGCGAAGGATAAAGGAAGGGTGTTGCACAACGTGCGGTGTGACACTTCCACCGGATAGCGCATATCTTTCTTGCGATAAATGCCGTGCGATTGCAAGGGCGAAGTACCACAAACGAAAAGACAGGGGGGTCTGCGTCGATTGCGGAAATCCTGTTGGAGATAACGGAACTTCAAGATGCGATAAATGCCGAAAAGCGAACATGGAACAAATGCGTAAGGATCGTGAGTTCGCAAAAGCCATGGGTCTTTGTACGGCGTGTCGCAAAGAACCTGCCGCAAAAGGATACACAAAATGTGCGAGATGTCTCGAAAAAGAACACAACAGGAAATACGTTCGCACGGAAGAACAGAAGAAGATGAGCCTAGAGCATAATCGCATGAAGCGCCGAGAAGCAAGAGAATCCGGAATATGTATCACCTGTTTAAAACGAAGGGCAAGACCTGGCATGACGACATGTAACTTGTGTTCCAACAAAGCAAAGCAAAGACGGAAAGATTACAGATTGCACCATACCAATAAGCTGTCGATGTATGAAGCACGGGACTTAGGCATCTGTACATTATGCCGCCGGCGCCCAGTTATGCAAGGGAAAAAGCTCTGCGAAAAATGCTACAACACGACATTGCTTAATTTGGCAAAAGCCAAGGAATCTCAAAACTCCAAAGAACATTACTGGATGCAGGACAACAAATTGGCGTTTCTCGCAAAAACAACACGGGGGTCTTAAATGTTAAAGAAGATTTTGGCGGTCGGAATGATCGCATTGGCGCTTAGTGGATGTAATTATCAAATGGTTGACCTTAATTACGATTACGATTATGCAATCATCAACATTGATGGCGAATACCAGACTGTTGAGATTGATGGATGGAGAGACTACGAAGGAGAGCAGTTACAGATTACCGCAAAAGACGGAACCGTCTATCTGACAAACTCGTTTAATTGTACATTGGTTAGGAGACCGTAAACGGCACGGGGGACTCTTAATAGTCCGAAACATACAATTGCATACCGAGCAAAAGAAAACCCGTAGGAAGTCAAATATCGGCTCTCTACGGGTCTTTTAACGTCTAAACGGCAGGGTGGTCTTTCATCAGTCCGAAAAACGGCACGGTGGTCTTATTTTAATAAGACGGTGTCAGGATTCAGATTCGGATAGTACCTATACGGAATGCCAATAACCGCACATGCAATTTTCAGATTAGACTGAGCCGCAGCCGGGTCGTAATTCCAGCCAGAGTTACCACGGCGGCGATTGAAGAAAACTGCCAGTTCGACAGCTTTATAGAATCGGTCACACATGACCTGTTTGTGCTTTTTCTGTGCGAGTTCCGTAAAAATATTGTTCTTCATGTTTTCTCCTTTTCTAATTTGGCACGGGGGTCTTTAGTTTCGGAATCGACTATCCACCCGTAGACTGGTTCGTTTGTTGATGTGTCGTGACACACGCAACTGTAATAAGCGTATCTTGTTGCGTGGAGTCCGTCCGAATTGTCTAACGGCATATGCGAAAGTCTTAGGCAATCTCCGCACTCTGGCTCTGGGAAATCTTCTTCCCATTCATCTATACAACGTGGTGCAGGAATCCATGTTCCGTCCTCATGATCTATTCCATAGAAGTAAATACTTCCATCTCCACGCTCTTCGTAAAGTCTCATTTTTCTCCTTCTTTCAAAATGGCACGGGGGTCTTAATGCAAGTCCGTCATTTTTAATTGACAGGGTGGTCTTCGATTGGTCTTAATTGATCTCGTAGTCCGGAACAAAACCGATTTCAGATTCGATCCATTTATCAATCTTTTCTTCCGTGTCGTTCTCGTCGTAATCTTCTCCGCTGAGAATTTCGACTCCAATATCTTCGTAAGCTGTCCAGGCTACTACTTCCTCTGAGCTGCGGTCCTTGTCGCCGTCTTCGTCACGCTCTCCACGGATAAGCGCACATTTCGGAACGCTGAAATCTCCGTAGTTAAATTCTGTGTCCAGCCAATAATAATACTTTTCGCTCATGATTTTTCTCCCTTCTAAATTTGGCACGATGGTCTTTCAGATATTTTACTTCAATCCGGCAGGGGAGTCTACAATTATTGACTCCCAAACCGGCACGGGGGTCTTATTCCGCTGTGTAATTGATCTCGATGATATTTTCTCCGTAAACGTATTCCCATGATTCGATATCGCATTCCAGAATATCGAAATATCTTTCGTCTCTCAGCAGGTCGCCAATTTC
>OCVV011157973.1_pt1 | contig 15875 bp, 8 predicted proteins | sample 1539721 | NCBI WGS metagenome assembly OCVV01 (sample SAMN02144230, study PRJEB22623) | gut metagenome | biome: sheep rumen | host: Ovis aries | place: New Zealand
GTCAATAAATTTTTAAAAAATATTATAAAAAAGCAAATATTCTTGAAGAATTATATTTTATTTTTTATAATAAAAATAATTGGAGATGGGTTATATGGAAAATAAAAAATTTATTATTACAATAGTTATTCTTATTTTAATAATTTTAGGTTTAGGTAGTTTTATTTATTATGATAAATTTTATAAGACAGAAGAAGAAAAAGCTATACTTACAACAATTGATGGGACGAATTTTGATTTAAGTACGTTATACAAAATTGGTGATATATTAAATAGATTTGATGTTGCTTTTGGTGATTCTAATTCAACATATCTTGGTTATATTTATAAAGATAAATTATATGCTAAAGACTTTGACGAAAAAGCTGCATTATATGGAACTATTTATAAAGATTTAGCAAGTAATAATGGAAATAAGATTTTATTTGGAGAAAATGTTAAAAATAATTTTGAAAATATTTTTGGCGATAATTTAACTTATAATTCTTCTAATATATTAGATGGTGAATATATAAATGTTAAATATATTGCTGCATCAGATAGATATAATTATACTATTAATGGAGTATATAATACATATTCACCAAAGTATATGGAAAAAACGATATCTACTTCCATAACTAAAGATAGTATTATTGTAAAACGAAAAGTATTTTATGTTGAATATAATACAAGTGGTACAGAAACTATTTCAGCTAATATTTATACTGATAGTGGTAAATCTAAAAATATTGGAACAATTAAATTAAAAAATGGAATTATAAACTTAAATGAAATTATGGCAAAATATAGTTCTAGACTTAATACTTATAAATATACTTTTAAGCAATCATCAGATGGAGATTATTATTTTTACTCAATTGAAAAGGATAAATAAATCCTTTTTTACATTATTTTACGTTTATAATAAGAATAAAAATATTTAAAAATTATTCAAAGATCATTTTCTCCAACAACTAAAATAATTATGTTATAATGAAAGTGGAGGGATCCCATGAAAATAAAAGTAGAAAATTTAGAAATAAATTACATACAATATGGTGAAGGAGCAGATATTGTGTTATTACATGGTTGGGGTCAGAATATTCAAATGATGCAACCACTTGGCAATAATTTTTCGGATAGATTTCGTATAACAATTTTAGACCTTCCTGGCTTTGGAAAAAGTCAAGAACCTGATGTTGCTTGGAATATTGACAAATATGAGCTTTTTCTAGAAGAGTTTTTTAAAAAAACAAACATAAAAAAACCAATTATGATTGGACATTCATTTGGCGGTAGATTAGCAATTCGCTACAGTGCAAGAAACCCAATATCTAAACTTGTTTTATTTGGTAGTCCTTGTATTAGAGTACAAGAAAATTTATCATTAGGAGTAAAAATATTAAAAAAATTAAAATCACTTCCAGGCATGAATGGAATAGGTGAGTATATGAAAAAATATATAGGTTCACGTGACTATAAAGCTGCAAGCCCAGTCATGCGTCAAACACTAGTTAATGTAGTAAATGAAGACTTATCTAAATATGCTCGTGAAATTGAAGAACCAACATTATTAATATGGGGGGACCACGATATGGAAGCTCCATTGAACGATGCTAAAGAATTAGAAAAAATAATGGTTGATGCAGCCTTAATTGTTTTACCTGGAACCCATTATGCATATCTTGAAAACTTGCCTCGCGTAGTTGCTATTTTAAATAATTTTTTTTAGGAGGTAGAACGTGATAATATTATTAATAATGACATTTTTATCATTTTGCTATGCTATTACCTATAAATCAAAAAGAAGTCTACATATGCTTCAACAAAATCTTTATAACGAAAACAATCGTTATATTAAATGGATAATAAAAAATATAAAGCAATTTATATCTTTAGATTTATTATTATTAGGAATTTCTTTGATAGGAGTATATATAATATTTGATTTACAACTTATTTCAAATCTTTGTTTAATAATTATTGTTTTATTTTTAATATTAATTGGTTATAGTTGGAATAAGAAAATAAAAAATGATCAAAATAAAAAGAAATTAGTTATAACAGCTAGAATTAAAAGATTAATTTTTACAACAACCGTTCTTTATATGATACCAGTAATTTTTGCTTTTAAAGATATTTATAATACTAGGTATATGTGGACAATTGTTTTTTGTGAAAGTTTAATGCTTTATTTAAATTCATTAGTGATATTTATTGCTTTAATTATTAATATGCCTGTTGAAAAGGGTGTTTATTTGCATTATAAAAGAAAAGCTCAAAAAAAATTACAGAGTATGCCTGATTTAAAAATCATTGGTATCACTGGTAGTTATGGAAAAACTAGTTGTAAAAATATTTTGAGTGATATTTTAAATATTAAATATAATGCTCTTGCTTCTCCAAAGAATTTAAATACTTATAATGGACTCATAATGACAGTTAATAATTATATGGATAAGTTTACAGATATTTTTATAGCTGAAATGGGTGCATATGTAAAAGGTGAGATTGCTGGGCTTTGTAGACTTGTTAAACCAAAGTATGGAATTATTACTCGTATTGGAACAGCACACTTAGAAAGCTTTGGAAGTGAAGAAAATATTATTCAAGGTAAATTTGAACTTGTTGAGTCCTTACCAAGTGATGGCTTTGCAATATTAAACGGAGATGATCCAAAGCAAGTGAATTATCAGTTAAAAAATAAAGTAAGAACAATTTGGATTGGTATTGAAAATAAAGAAGTTGATGTTAGAGCTCTTAATATAAAATGTTCTAATAAAGGAACTAATTTTGATGTTATATTTAAGGGTGATGATAAAAAATATCACTTTGAAACAAAATTATTAGGAGATCATAATGTTTATAATATTTTATCAGCTCTTGCATGTAGCAAAGAATTTGGAGTTGATATTTCAGATTTAATAATAGCTGTTAAAAATGTAAGGCCAATAGAACACAGGTTGGAACTAAAAAGATTAGGTAATTTTTATCAAATTGATGATGCATATAATTCTAATCCTATTGGAGCTAGTAATGCTTGCAAAATACTTGGCATGATGCCAGGTTATAAAGTAGTAGTAACTCCTGGAATGATAGAATTAGGCTCTAAAGAAGATGAATATAATAAGAAATTTGGTGAACAAATTGCAAAAGTAGCTGATATCGTAATTTTAATTGGTAAAAAGAAAACACAACCAATAAAAGAGGGGTTATTAACAAGTGGCTTTAATAAAGAGCAAATAGTCGTTTTTAATGATGTAAGGGAAGCTTACCCTTATATTAATAATATAGCTATTTCAATGAAAGAAGAAGTATATGCATTATTTGAAAATGATTTACCAGATACATATAATGAAAATTAGGAGAGTGATTAAATATGAAAATTAGAGTTGGTGTTATTTTTGGAGGAGAATCAGTTGAACATGAAGTAAGTATTATTACTGCAATTCAAGCAATGAATAAGATTGATGAAGAAAAGTATGAAATAATACCTATTTACATAACAAAAGATAGGGAATGGTATACTGGATCAATGTTAAGAGATATTGATGTATATCAAGATCTAAGTTTAATAAAAAAATATGCTAGTAATGTTGTTTTATATTATAAGAATGGTAGTTATATATTACAAAAGAAGAATGGTTTATTTAAGTCTATAGTTAAAGAAATTGATATTGCTTTTCCAATAGTTCATGGAACTAATGTAGAAGATGGTGTTCTACAAGGGTATTTGCAAACAATTGGTATTCCATATGTTGGACCAAATGTATATGCAGGAGTTGTCGGCCAAGATAAAGCTTTTATGAAAGATGTATGGGCTGCAGCAAATCTACCAATAAAGAATTATACTTGGTTTTATGATTCAGATTATAGACAAAATACAGATGATGTATTAAAAAAAATAAAGAAATTAAAATTTCCTGTTATTATTAAACCCGCAACTACTGGTTCAAGTGTTGGAATAAGTGTGTGCAAGAATGAAGAACAATTAAAAGATGGTATTGATGAGGCCATTCAATATGATTCTAAAATTGTTGTTGAAGAAGTTGTAGAAAATTTAAAGGAAGTAAATATTGCTGTTATGGGCAATTATGAGCATCAGAAAGTAAGCGAAATAGAAGAAGTATTATCAAGTAACAAATTTTTAACTTTTGCCGATAAATATATTAGTGGAGGAAAGGGCAAATTAAAGGGAAAAATGAAGGTACCAGTAAAAGGCCCATCTAAAGGTATGGCTTCAGCAAATAGAAAATTACCAGCTAATTTAGATGATGAGGTAAGAGAAGAAGTTGAAAGAATTGCAAAAAAAGCTTTTAAAGTTTTAGGCAGTTCAGGAAACTCTCGAATTGATTTCTTAATTGATGAGGATGATAATAAAGTTTATTTAAATGAAATTAATTCCATACCTGGAAGTTTAGCATTTTATTTATGGGAGGCTAAGGATATTAGTTTTACTACTATTCTTGATGATATGATTAAAATTGGAATAAAAGATTACAAGAAAAGGGTAAGTAAAACACATTCATTTGAATCAAATATTTTGGAAGGCTTTGCAGCACATAGTGGAGTAAAAGGAAAGTTGAAATAGACTTTTCTTTTTTTGCATAAAATAAAAAGGTTAAAAATAACCTTTACAAACAAAAATGGTGGGCTGTTAGGGATTCGAACCCTAGACCCACTGATTAAGAGTCAGTTGCTCTACCAACTGAGCTAACAGCCCATCTCCAATTTGCAATATATATTTTATATCAAAATTTTAATATTTACAATACTTTTATACAAAAAAGATAAAAAAAACTTGACTTTAATAGATGTAATATAGTATTCTATAAATGCAGTTGGAAAACTGAGTAAAAAAAACTTAAATTTTACTTGAAATATGACCAAGAATATAGTAAACTTAATTACATGGACCTGTAGCTCAGTTGGTTAGAGCACACGCTTGATAAGCGTGGGGTCATAGGTTCAAGTCCTATCAGGTCCACCAAGATGCCTCAATAGCTCAGTTGGTTAGAGCACTTGACTGTTAATCAAGGGGTCCTAGGTTCAAGTCCTAGTTGGGGCGCCATATGGCGAGTTGGTGAAGTGGCTTAACACACTGCCCTTTCACGGCAGCATTCACGGATTCGAATTCCGTACTCGTCACCAATGTAACAAATATAACTTCCTTATGGGAGTTTTTTAATTTTTACATTTATAAATTACATGCTAGTATTAGCATATTTTTTATTTTGTGGTATATTACTAACAATTGAACTGATTGGATTATTCAGACTTGATTCTCATATACCATCAGTTCTTTTTTATTGTTTACTTCGTAAAATATTTATTATTTGAGTAAATTTTAATTTTAATTATATATTTCTTTGATTTCTATTTTATATACTGATTTATTTTTTGTTGACTTTTTGCTGTTTAATATGTAATAATATATGTACGGATGCGATGGAGTAGTACTCAAGAGGCTGAAGAGGCGCCCCTGCTAAGGGTGTAGGTCGGGCAACTGGCACGAGAGTTCAAATCTCTCCTACTCCGCCATTATAGTAATTACGTTGAGAAATCAACGTTTTTATTTTGTATAAATAAATTTTATAAAATAAATTTTGCCCTTGTTTCCCTAGTAGAACAACTCAAAGTATGCTATAATCAAGTTAGGAGTGTATGGATATGGCAAATATTTTAAAAAAATTTATAACTAATTTTGAAGATATAACAGAGTATTATAATTTCTTAGTAAACAAAACTAAAAATCATGAATATGTAGAAATAACTAATGAATGGTTAATTGATAATTATTATATTTTAGCTGAACATGAGAAAACAATCATAAATAATAAAAGAAAATTAAAAAGAGATATAAAAACGATTGAAGAAAATTATTATTTTTTAAAAGTAATTGCTAATAAAAAAAATTATGATCTTAATTTTAAGTATCTGACTGAAGAATTAAGAAAATATCAAAAAGAAACTAATAAGATATTTACCTATAAGCAATTAAGTACAGTAATCCCAACTTTGATTATTGTTTATATGGAGAGATTAAATGATTTATGTAGAGAAGAATATAAAAAAATAATTGATAAAGAAGATGTTGCTAAAATAATAGAAAATAATACTGATTTATCACTTGAATCTTTTATTTCTAAAGATTTTGATTTTCATGAAAATGTTCATTTTTTATTTGAAATTAATAATCAATTATATAAAGTAAATAATGCTTCAAAGCTTTTCAAAGATTTAAATGAATATTTACAAAAAAAACAGATTAGTCTAAAAGATGTTGTAAGTGATGAATTTCAAAATAAAATTAACAATAATGTTTTAATTTCCAATATATTCACTGATTTAAAAGAGTTTTTTGAGTTTTCACAAGATGAATTGTTTGAAAAAGTTTCTAAAACTGAAAAAATACTTTTATCTGATTCAGTTTATAAAAAAATGACTGATGATTCAAAAGCATTATATAGAAAGCAATTATTAAAATTGGCTAAAATGCATCATACTGATGAGTACTCTTATCTTGAAAAGATATTTAATCCAAAAGAACATATTGGATTTGAATTATTTAAACAGAAAAATAGTACCTTGAAAGTATTTATTTATATATTAGTTATAACACTTCTAAGTATGTTATTCTCTTATTTTTTAGCAGGATATTTTATTAAACCAAGAATATTGGGCACTCTTATTTTGGCTGCTCCAATTTCTCAATTGTTAGTTCAAATAATAAATGAAATCTTAATTAAATTTGTACCTACTAATGTTTTACCTAAACTTGATTATTCTAAAGGTATACCAAAAGAGTCTGCTACTATGGTTGTTATACCAACAATTATTTCAACTAAAGAGAAAATAAAAGAAATGTTTGAAAGTTTAGAGTCATATTATCTTATAAATAAGACTGATAATTTATATTTTACTTTACTTGGTGATGTAAAAGCTTCTTCAAAGGAGATTATGCCATATGATAAAGAAATATCTGAATATGGGGAAGAATTTGCTAGAAAATTAAATGAAAAATATAAAAAGGATTTATTTTATTTTATTTATCGTAAACGTCTTTGGAATGAAAAAGAAGGAGAATATCTAGGCTATGAAAGGAAAAGAGGAGCATTACTTCAGTTTAATAAAATTTTATTAGGAGAAGAGATTGATGAAGAAAAATATTTTAATATTAATACTCTTCATAATAATAATTTAAATATTAAATATGTAATTACTCTAGATACTGATACTAAACTTGTTTTGAATTCTGCTTTAAATTTAGTTGGAGCAATGGCACATCCTTTAAATAGACCAATTTTAAACAAAGAAAAAACAAAAGTTATTCAAGGATATGGTATCATGCAACCAAGAGTTGGAGTGGATATTGAGGCTACCAATAAGAGCTTATATAGTCAAATATTTGCCGGTATTGGTGGATTTGATACATATTCAGCTGTTGTTCCTAATGTTTATCAAGATACCTTTGGTGAAGGCAGTTTTGTTGGTAAAGGAATATATGATTTAAAAATATTTGACCAAGTTTTAAGCAATACTTTTCCGGATAATATTATACTTTCACATGATTTAATAGAAGGAAATTATATTAGATGTGGGTATGTTTCTGATGTAGAACTTCTAGACGACTTTCCTTCAAAATTTTTAGTAGACGTTACACGTCAACACCGTTGGGCTAGAGGAGATACTCAAATAATTGGTTGGCTTGCAAATACTGTTGTTAACAAAGACAATAAAAAAGTAAAAAACCCAATCAACTTACTTGGAAAATTTAAAATTTTTGATAATATTTATCGTATGTTTTTAAATCCAATGTTATTACTAATTTTATTACTTGCTTTTACTACAAAAAAAAGTTATTTATGGGTAGCTTTAGTAATACTTGAGATAGCAATTTCTATCTTGTTTTTCCTAAAAAGTAAAATGTATAAAAGAGAAAAAGATCAAAAAGAGATATATTATAAAAACTTATATTATGGTGGAAAAAGTATTCTACTAAGATCATATATTATGTTTGCAACTATCCCATATTATGCAAGACTATATATGGATGCTTTTATTAGGTCACTTTATAGATTGAAAATTAGTCATAAAAATTTACTTAACTGGGTAACTGCTGAAGAAGTTAGTAAAACAGTTAATGATAATTTAAAAAATTATATTAAAAACTTTGCTTTCAATACTTTTACAGCCCTTATATTTATTTTAATTGGAATTGGTTCTAAGAATATTCTTGCTTTTTTTATAGCAATTATATTTTTAAGTGCACCTTTTGTTTTATATTTAGTAAGTAAAGATATAGATCATCATGTGATTGAATTAAAAGATTCTCAAGTTGATGAAATAAATAAATTAGCTAAAGATATATGGCAATATTTTAGTGATAACTTAACAGAAAAAAATAATTATTTAATTCCAGATAATTACCAAGAAAATAGGGAACAAAAATTAGATTCACGTACTTCTCCAACAGCAATAGGTTATTCTTTAACATCTGTTGTAAGTGCTTTTGAATTAGGTTTTATTGATAAGAAAGAGGCTATTTTATTAATTGAAAAAATACTTTCTTCCGTAGATAGCTTAAAAAAATGGCATGGAAATTTATACAATTGGTATGATATTAATAGTAAAAAGGTAATTAAACCTAATTTTATATCAACTGTAGATTCTGGTAATTTTGTAGCAAGTTTAATAGTCGTTAAAGAATTCTTAATTAAGGTATCTGCACCTGATAAAGATGTCGAATTATGTCAAAAATTAATAAAAAACACTAATTTAAAAAGACTATATACTAAACAAGATGTATTTAGTATAGGTTATGATGAAGATGAGGGAAAACTATCAGCTTATAATTATAATAAATTTGCTAGTGAATCACGTCTTACGTCTTATATAGCTATTTGTTTAGGTTATGTTCCAAGTAAACATTGGATGTGTCTTGATAAGTCATTGACAACTTATCATGGTAGAAAAGGTTTGATTTCATGGAGTGGAACAGCTTTTGAGTATTATATGCCTTTATTGTTTATGAAAAATTATCCAAATACTCTTTTAGATGAAACTTATAATTTTGCACATTTATGTCAAAAAGAATATATTGTAAGTGTAGATAGAAAACTACCTTGGGGTATTTCTGAATCAGCTTATAATGAATTAGATAATGCTCTTAATTATAAATATAAGGCATTTTCAACCCCTTACTTAAAAGCTAAAGAAGATAAAGAAAATAGAATAGTACTATCACCATATTCCTCTTTAATGGCTATGGAATTATTCCCAGAAGATGTATATGAAAATATTGAAAAATTTAAGAAAATGGATATGTATGGAGAATATGGTCTATATGAGTCATATGATTATGAAAACAAAGGATTAGTTAGAGCATATTTTGCTCATCACTTAGGTATGAGTCTCTTGGGAATTACTAATTATTTAAAATCTGGTGTAATTCAAGAATTATTTCATTCAAATATAAATATAAAAACTTTTGAAATACTTCTAAAAGAAAAAGTTCAAGTAAAAGCAAGTATTGATATGAAAATGGCTTCTTATAAAAAGTATGATTATAATAAAGAAACTATTCAAAACGATATTAGATCATTTGATTATATTTCATATTTACCAGAAATGTCAGTTTTATCAAATAAAAAATATTCTATTATTATGAATGATAGAGGTGATAGTTTTTCAAGATATAGGACATTACAATTAAATAGATATAGAAAAGTTACAGAACAAGATTATGGTTTATTTTTATTCATAAAAGATACTGGGACTAATCATATTTGGAGTAATACATATGCTCCAATGAATATTAAACCTGATAAATATGAAGTAGTTTTTGCATCAGACAAAATAAAATTTTTAAGAAGAGATGCAGGTATTTCTACTAAAACAGAAATAGTTGTATGTAAAGATTATCATGCTGAAATTAGAAAAATTACTTTTAAAAATGAAGGAGATATTGATAAGGAATTAGAATTAACTACTTATACTGAACCAATAATTTGTGAAAATATGGATGATGTCTCTCATAAAGTATTTAATAATATGTTTATATCTACAAAGTATGATGAAGATACTAATACTTTGATTGCTAAAAGAAAGAATAGAGGAGATTCTGATATAAATAGTTATTTTGCAACTCGTTTAATTATTGAAAATCCACTTGCTGAATATACTTATGAGACCGAAAGAAAAACTTTTATTGGTCGTAATAATTCTCTTGATCAAGCTATTTCATTAAATAATAACTTATCTAATTATGCTGGAGACAACTTAGATCCTGTTTTATCAATTAGAAATAAGATAAATGTACCAGCTAATGATTCAGCATCTATTTATATATTAGGAGCATTTGGTAGAAGTGAAGAACAAATTCAAGAAATAGTTAGTCATTATAATAATGAAAAAATATTAGATAAAGAATTTGAAATATCTACTTTAATGAATGTAATAAATACAAAAAATATGGGTATAGATGGAGAAAATATGCGAACATATAATATTATGCTAAACTACCTATATCAAACAACTAAGTTATCAGTAGACGAAGAAAGAATGGATTTATTAAGAAAAAATGCTTTAGGACAATCTGGACTATGGAAATTTGGAGTTAGCGGTGATAGACCAATAATAACAGTTGAAATAAATGATATAAGTGATATAAGTTTTATAACAGATATAATTAAAGCCTTTGAATATTACAAGAATAAATCAATATTTATAGATATTATAATTATTAATAATGAAAGTGGAGAATCAGCTAGATTAATTAAGAAAGAAATTGATGAAGAATTATATAAAATCTACACTTTAAATAGTTTTTATCATACACCAGGTTCAGTTACAGTTATTAATAGTAGTAATATAACTAGAGAAGATAAATCTCTTTTAAATATGGTTCCAAGAATTAGATTTATTATTGATAATCATATAAGTTTAAAAGAAGCAGTAGAAGAGCTTCAAAAGAAAAATGTTCCTGCTAAATATACAAAATTTGAAATAGAAAATAATATTTCTAATCAAACACACGAAAAATTAACTTTTGATAATGGCTATGGAGGCTTTAAGAAAAAAGGAAGAGAATATGTTATTTATAACAAAAACACTCCAACTCCTTGGTCTAATATAATTGCTAATAAAAATTTTGGTACTATTGTTACTAATAATGGTTGTGGTTATACTTATGCTTATAATTCAGGAGAGTTTAAAATTACTTCTTGGACCAATGAAATGGTTTTAAATGATAAGAGTGAAGGATTTAAATTTGATGAGCAAAACTTTGATCCTGAAAAATGTACTCATGGATTTGGTTATAGTATTTTAGAAAGTGAGACAGATAAGTATATTCATGAAATTACTGAATTTGTACCAAAAGATGATAATATAAAAGTATATTTAATGAAGTTAAAAAATAAACAGAAAAAGAATGTTATAACTAATATAGAATTTTGGATCAACCCAACATTTGGAAATTTTGAAGAAAAAACTACTCGTCACATTTTATCTGAATATATGAAAGATGATAATTATTTAAAGTTGCGTAATGTTTATAGTATTAGTTACAGCGATGTAAATGTCTTTATGTCTACTAATTTAAAAATAACAAATGCTGTTACTGATAAAATGTTAGTAAAAAGTATTGAAGTAGCTTTAGAACTTGCTCCAGAAGAGGAGAAGGAGTTAGTTTTTGTATTAGGATGTAGTTATAGTGATAGAGAAAATAAAGAATTAATTAATAAATATTCTGATATTAAAACATGTAAAAGTGAATTAAAGGAGATTAAAGATTATTGGAGCAATTTACTAGATACAATCCACGTTGATTCTCCTGATAATAGTTTTAATTATATGTTGAATGGTTGGTATTTGTATCAAACAATCTCTTCTAGATTATTTGCAAGAGCTGGATTTTATCAAGTAAGTGGAGCTTTTGGGTATCGTGATCAATTACAGGATGCTATGAACATTGTTATGGTTAGACCGGATATAACAAGACGTCAAATACTTGTTAATGCTGCTCACCAGTTCAGTGAAGGAGATGTTCTTCATTGGTGGCATGAAAAGAATCATTTTGGTCTTAGAAGTCGTTATAAAGATGATTTCTTGTGGCTAGTATATGCAACATCTATCTATATTGATACAACAGAAGATTATGATATTTTAAAAGAAGAAATTCCTTATGCCTTAGGTGAGCAATTAAGTGATTATGAAAATGAGAAAGGTATTACTTTTAATTATTCTGAAGACAAAGATACATTGTTGAATCACTGTTTAAAATCTTTAGAATTATCAATGAATTCTTTAGGCCATCATAAATTACCTTTAATGGGCGGTGGTGATTGGAATGATGGTATGAACAGAGTAGGTATTAAAGGAAAAGGAGAAAGTGTTTGGCTTGGATTTTTCCTATATAATATAATAGATATGTTTACTAAAGTTTTGAAAAAATACGACGCAAACTTTGATATTTCTAAATATAGTGAGTTTAATGAAAAGTTGAAAACAAATTTAAATAAAAAAGCTTGGGATGGGGAGTATTATTTAAGAGCTTATTTTGATAATGGAGATAAATTGGGATCTCATGAAAATAGTGAATGTAAAATTGATTTGATTTCTCAAAGTTTTTCTATTATAAGTGGAGTTGCTCCAAAAAAAGAACGTGAAAAGGCAATAAATGCGGTTGAAGAAAATTTAGTTGATAAGAAGAAAAAAATAATTAAGCTTTTAACTCCACCATTTGCTAAATCATTAGATAATCCAGGTTATATTATGAATTATCCAAAAGGTATTCGTGAAAATGGTGGCCAATATACACATTCAGTTTCTTGGTACTTGATGGCTTTAATAAAAGCCGGATATTATGATCGAGCTTATCGCTATTATCAAATGATTAATCCAGTTAATAGAAGTAGTAATAAAGAAGATGTCAATATCTATCAAGATGAACCATATGTAATAGCGGCTGATATTTATTCTTCAAGCTCATTCCCAGCCCATGGGGGATGGACTTGGTACACTGGAAGTGCTGGTTGGTTTTATAAGGTTGGAATTGAAGATATACTTGGTATTCAAAAACATGGTAATAAGTTAAAACTAAATCCTAAAATACCAATAGCTTGGGATGGTTTTAATGCAAAATATAAATATTTAAATACAACTTATAATATCAAAGTAAAGAAAGATAAGAAAGAATCATTTAAATTAGATAATAAATCTCAAATAAATAATTATATCCTTTTACAAGATGATAAAAAGACACATGAAATAGAATTAACTATTAAATAAAATAAAAAATTCTAAGTAGCAAATCTATATTAGAATTTTTTTCTTTATATTTCATGATATAATTTATTTTGGAGATGATATAGTGGATTTATTAAAAGACAAATATATTATAGTAGAAATTATACCTACTAGTAGTAAAGCAAATACTGGATTTATTGCTCAGATAAGTGCCTTAAAAATAGATGGATTAAAATTAATAGATCGATTTGATTATAGAGTTGCTGATAATTTATTAAAAAATAATGATATAAAAAAATTAATAAGTTATGATAATAATATGTTTAATTATGTTAATAATACTTATTTTATAAAAGAAAAATTTAAATCTTGGTCAAATAATTATCCTCTTCTCTTAATAGAAGATACTTATACAATTGATTTTTTAAAAGATTTAGATAATTCTAAAGAATTAGTTTATAAATATTTAAATATGGAATATACTTTAGATATATTTGATAGAATAATAAAAAAATATAATTTAGTACCTAGTAATCATTTAGTAGATTTAATTTATGAAGCTCTTATTTATGAAACTAATACTTAGTTTAAACACAAACAAAACAATGATATAATAATTTTTAATTAGAAGGAGATGATTAAATGATTAAATTTGATTTTAATACATATACTAAGAATTATTTTTCTGAACTTGAATATCTGAAAATATTAGAAAAAAAATCAGATATAATAAGCAAGTTTAATTCTAGTAATATGATTGGTTGGACTAGAGAATTAGATCAAAGTATTATAGATGATATTAAAGCTACTGCTAAATATGTAAAAGAAAATTTTGAATTATTAGTAGTAATTGGAATAGGTGGGTCATTTCTTGGAAGTTATGCTTTTGATAAATTATTTAGAAAATATTTTAATGATGATAAGTTTGAAGTAATTTATGCTGGAACAACTTTATCTAGTGAATACTTAGATGAGCTAGTAAATTATTTAAAAAATAAAAATTTCTGTTTAAATGTAGTTAGTAAAAGTGGTACTACAATGGAGACAACTATTACTTATAAAGTCTTAAAAGATGTTTTGAAAAGAAAGTATAATAGTGAAGAACTAAAGAAACATATAATAGTAACTACAGATAAAGAAAAAGGAAGTTTACGAGAAGAAGTAAATACTCTTGGCTATAAATCTTTTGTAATACCAAATGATATTGGAGGAAGATATTCTTTTATTACTCCAGCTCATTTGTTACCTCTTTCTATTAATTATGATATTGATGACATTATTAAAGGATATTTTCATGGTAAGAGATTAATTGATAGGGCATATGATTATGCGGCAACTAGATATCTACTATCTAAACATGGTAAAGTAGTTGAAAATTATTGTTTCTGTGAAGAAAACATGCTTTATTTTGGTGAATGGTTAAAACAATTATTTGCTGAAACAGAAGGAAAAGATGGTAAAGGAATATTTCCCACATCAACACTATATACAAGAGATTTACATTCTCTAGGACAATTTATTCAAGATGGTAATAAAATACTATTTGAAACTTATATAAAAATAAAAGATAATAATTATTATTTGGAATATAATGGAAAAAATTTAAATGATATAAATAATATTGTAATTGATTCAGTAATTAGAGCTCATTCTGAAGGAAATGTAGCTTGTTTAGAAATAGAATTAGATAAGTTAACAATAGAAAATATTACAAATTTAATTTATTTCTTTCAGCTTTCCGCAGCATTTTCTGGTTACTTATTTGAAATAAATCCATTTAATCAACCTGGTGTTGAAATCTATAAAAAAGAGGTAAGAAAATCATTAAAAAATTAAATAAAAATTACATAATTTCCTTAATAGCAATATTATTTTTCATTATAATTTTAATTTTAGTACAAACAAATAATATTAAAACATTTGATGATACTATCTATAATTTTATAATAAGTTTTAGATCAAAAAAATTAGACAATTTCTTCCAAGCTATTACAATATTTGGCAATGCTTCAACAGTTATAATAATAGTGATTTTTGCTTTAATTAGATTAACTAAGATAGATAGAATAACTTTACTTAGTAATACTATTTTATCTGTTATAATAAACAATTTAATAAAAAATATTATTGAAAGACCTAGACCAAGTCATTTAAGATTAATAGAACAAGGTGGATATTCTTTTCCTAGTGGACACTCAATGATAGCAGTTCTTCTTTATGGAACTTTAATCTATTTTGTTAATAAAAATATAAAAACAAGAAAACTAAAAATATTTTTTAATATATTTTTTATACAACTAATACTATTTATTGGAATAAGTAGAATATATTTAGGAGTGCATTATCCTAGTGATGTTTTAGGAGGATACTTTTTATCTTTAACAATTATCATAATAAATATTAGTTTCTGTAATAATAAGTTTAGGGGGGATTAAGATGATAAAGATGGTTGCTTGTAGTTTTTACAATACTTTGATAGATAAAGAAGATGCTATTGCTATGTCTACTATGTTGGAAATAGATAAAATTAGAAATAAAAATATAAAATTTGTAGTCCTAACTAATAGATCTATTAACGAAGTACTTTATTATAATAAAGATTTTCCATTTATTGATTATATAATATCTTTTAATGGTAACTG
>OCVV011332087.1_pt1 | contig 15855 bp, 8 predicted proteins | sample 1539721 | NCBI WGS metagenome assembly OCVV01 (sample SAMN02144230, study PRJEB22623) | gut metagenome | biome: sheep rumen | host: Ovis aries | place: New Zealand
TTCGGGACCGCCGGCACCGATGTGCATTGCCTCCTTTAACGATTCCGGTGAACTGCCGTATACGAACTATATTACGACCAGCGGGAAAAGCAACTATTCTTTAAACGGTATAAAGGTGGGTGATTCCAGAGAGTCATGCGAGAAAAAGCTGATTGAGATGGGGTATAAACTGTACGAGGATGGCATGCAGTTATACGGAAACCCATGGAGGAGTTATAGAAACAATGGCGGTGAGACAATGTCGTACCATTGGGATACAAATGGTACGATAACAGATATTTCGTGGTCGGCACCGCCGGTGAGAAGATACTGATTCGGGGGTATAAAAATCAGGATTGAACATGAACTGTTGGCGGAGGATAAAAAAGGTAAATGATCAGGAGGGGCGGGAGCCCCTCCTGATCATTTACAGCTTTGCCAGATATCGCGGCCGGTCAGCGGCAGGGACTTGCAGAAGGTCCATTGCCTGTTGGGCAGTATAATTCAAACCTGCCATTATTTTTTTGAGATTGTCGAGCAGGGTGGATTCAATACCTTTCTCCATGGATTCTTTTCTCATATCGTCGATCGCCTGGCACATATTTATTTTGTCCTCCTTTGTGTCAAATTTCAGGCGGGAGCCGGTGACCGTATTGATGAGATTCGCCGTCTCGACAGCTATGTGTCTGAATCGGTCACCCTCATGCATGATGGCGTCCAGCCTGTTCTTGTCCTTCTGGTTCTTGATGTACTGGAGCAGTGGGCCGACATCCGTCCTGAACTTACGGAAATCCGCCTCCGGGATCCCGTGAGGAGCAAGCAGGTTGATCCTGTAGTCCGGGACAAATGACAGAAGCTGCGCCTCCGTGACATCAAACATCTCCCGCAGCTGCGTCGGCCCGTCCGTCTTCACCTGCCAGCGCTTCAGGAAGTCGCGGAACTTCTGGACGGGGGAACGGGTATCAATTCTGCCCATGCGCGTCACCTCCTGTTTGTGTGGCGCGGCCGGGCTGCTGAATAGTTCTTGTTATTTTCATGAAAGTTCTTCCGTTCTCAAGGTGCGCATGGGAGGCCTCATCCTCCCCCTTTTCATACAGTCGGGGAATGAAAAGAAGTGTGCACCGAAACAAAGGAAAAACTGTCACGCCTATTCGTGACTGAGGTTATTATAACACGTGAAAAATGAAAAAAGTTTCCCTCAGACGGGTAAATTGAAGAAATTTGAGGTGGATTTTGGACAGCAAAAAGAGTGTACAGCAGAGTGTACAGGGAAAATTTGGCGAGGGATATTTCAGCGGATTTTAGAAAACGGTATAATTGATGATTAGAAGTGTCGGCTTCGGCGTTATTTTACAAATCATTGATGAGCGAGATGACAAGCTCCTGCTTCTTTTTGTTGAGGGCCGTCAGGCGGCGGAAGGCATGGAGAGCTTCGGCGCTCGTATCTTGCTCAATGTAAAAGAATTCGGACGGTGTCAGCATGAAGTAATCGCAGATGTCAAAGAAGACGGACATGGAGGGCATCATACGCCCGTTTTCGATCCGATTGATGTAGGTCGCGGAGAGACCGAGGGTGAGACTCATGTCGCGGGCGGAGACACCTTTCTCTATGCGGAGTTTGGTGAGACGTTCGGCGAATTCTTTGTTGGTCATAGGGGGATCCTCCATAGGCTAATCATAGCGTAAAAATATGGTTTGAACAGGTATTTAAAATACACAAGTCAAGATAAATGAATATATAAAATATTAGTCCGACGAAGTCAGTCAGAAATTAATAAGTTGTTTTGTGACAGAGAGTTATAGCGGAGAAAGAAAAGGAGGAATTTAAAATGAAGATGATGTGGAAACGAATCGTGGCGGTACTTTGCATTCTGAATTTGCTTACTGTAGCATCGGGAAGTTCAGTTTTGGCAAGCGTGACAGATGACCTGAATCCATCTATGGTTGGCTCAGGAACAGGTTTAACAATCAGCTATAAAGAAGGGTATCCAATCCTTGAAGCAGAGGATGCCAAGGTATTTTTGGCGTTCCTGTATAATGATTCAAAGGTTCTTACAGAAAATTTGTCTGGCAACGCGTATTATCGTCTGTTAACAGGGGACTATTCCACATTTGAGAACAAGGAAGAGATGGATCTCCTGATTTATAATTTTTCAGTGTTTGTGCGTGCCAGCATGCAGAATCAGGAAAGTTCTTCCACGGAAAATGTTAAAAAGCTATCCGGCAAATTGACAACATATCTTGAGAAGAAAATGAGTGGATTGGAGAATTTGGACGGAGAGATTATTGCAGAACGTTCTGATTGGGTAAAGTCTAAACTTGATAAAGGCCTTTCAAATATATTCTGCAATCAGTTGGCTCAACGCGCTGGTATCTATATCCGGGAGGATATTTTTAAAAATATTGAACTGGGAATCAAAATAGGCGGTGATATTATAGCTATCCCGTCAAAAGTAGAAGAGTTCACCGATAATGTGCTCGCTGCGGTGAACGGTGTTCTCTATGTTCTTCAGAGTGAGTTCAAGGGACGCTCAATGTATTTTAACAGCTATCTGAGTAATCGACCGAATTATAATTCCCCGGATGATTGGATTTTCCAGACTATAATGGATTACAATGCTCTTGCGGCAAAGGAGAACTCTGCGTACTCGAAACTTCTTGATACGGTTGCCAGTATCACTGGTAAGGACAGCTGGAGTAATCATATAGATACGCTTAATCACTTTGCGGAGTACTTTTATCAGCTCGAGGAGGCGAGCTTTACTACGGAACCTAGCACAGGAGGAGGTTCACAGGGAGAGGTTACACCTCCCTCCGGTACTGTGCCCGGTGGTGGGGGCGATAATGATGACGGAGGAGATACGCCGCCCTCAGGTACTGTTCCCGGAGAAGGCAAAGATGAAGAAGATAGTACGAGCGGCACTTGTGGTGAAAACCTGACCTGGACCATCGATCTGGATGGAACGCTGCGCATTACCGGTACCGGAGCAATGGCGGATTATACAGATGCGGCTGCGCCATGGTCAAAGCACGCGTCTGCTGTTAAGAGCCTTATACTAGAGGATGGTGTCACTTCGGTTGGGAAAAATGCCTTCAGCGGTATGAACTCCATGATAAGCGCTGTGGTTCCGACTACGGCGGAATACATAGCGGAGGGGGCTTTTGCCGGATGCAGTGCACTGCAGGAAATACAGATCCCGTTTGTGGGTGTGTCCGCGGACGCAGTTGACAGTGAGGCTGTTTTCGGAGCGATTTTCGGAAAAGTCTCTTCCGGAGGAGTGGTTCAGTATTATAAGCAGGAAGGGACATCCTTAAGCGGATATCGTTACGGTATTCCGGAATCATTGAAAAAGGTTACGGTCACTGCCGGATCCAAAATCTCCTTTGGTGCGTTCTATAATTGTACGGGACTTACGGAAATCTATTTAAATGAGGGTATTGCGGCTATAGCGAAATACAGCTTTAACGGATGCACCGGCCTTAAGGACTTGATTATTCCTAAAAGTGTTACAGCAATTGAGGAATATGCCCTTAAAGGATGCAATTCACTTGAATCTCTTACGGTTCCCTTTGTCGGGGCGAGCCGGGATGCGAATGCAACGTATGACAGTGTATTCGGGCATGTTTTCGGCCGCACATCTCAGAGCGACAGCAACTACTATGTCCAGTATTACAATGTAGAAGGAACATCACTTTCTGGATATGGGTATGCGGTACCGACAGCCTTAAAGAAAGTGACTGTGACGGATGCGGACAGGATCCCGATCGGAGCATTCAGCAATCTATCGGGAATCACCGAATTAACTATTAACGGAGGTGTTTCGAGCGTAGAGAGTTTTGCATTTTATAAAACTTCGGGTCTGACAGATATCTATTACCAGGATACGGAAGCAGCCTGGATGGAGGTGCCGATCGGCGATGGAAATGAAGTTCTGGGTAATGTAGTCATTCATTTCCTGGAAGAGGCACCGAAGGAGGCTGCTGTTATCCAGGCTGCAAGCCTCACTCTCGCCGGCCAGATTGGTGTCAATATCAAGATGCTGCTTCCGGAGTCCATCATTTCTGATCCGGATGCTTACGCCGTGATGAGCTATAACGGAGGCAAGGAAGTTTCCATAACGATTCCTGTGTCAGAAGCTTCGGTAGAGTCCGGAAAATATGTGTTCACCTGCCCTGTGGCCGTAAAGGAAATCAATGACCCTGTGTCCATACAGCTTTATTACGGAGATGGAACACAGGCGGAACTTGTGAAAGGGGAGAACTTAAGAGTACCGGTGGAAGGGAACTGCTTCCAATACGCTGTGTCGGATTATATCGCGGCCAAGAAAGGCAGTACAGAAGAGATCGGAGGACTTGTCAGAACCATGTCAGATCTCGGAGCGGCGGCTCGTATTTATTTTGGCTATGAGACGGAAGGGGCAGCTATTGAGGCAGATCTTTCGGAAGTTACGGCTGAAGACCTCCAGGACTATAAGATGGAGCTGACACCGGCGGCAGCCGAAGGGATTAAGATTTATAGTGCGAGTCTGGATCTTGAGTCCGAGACGAGCATCAATGTAAAATTCGCTGCAACCGGAGATCCGTTCAACATCGAGGATTATACATTTACAGTGGATGGAGAGGCAGTGACACCGACGGTCGGCTTGGACGGCAGATACCAGATCCGTATCGAGAATATTACTGCGAAGCTGCTTGACGATATGTTCACGATTACGGTTTCGGACAAGAATGGAAACGCACAGGCTGTCCGGTATGGTGCATTGAGTTATGCATACAGTAAGCTGAACAGCAGTAAGTCCGGTGAAAAGATTAAAAACCTGTCAAAATGTCTGTATCTTTACAGCAAGGCAGCAGAAGCATATTTTAATTAAGAGGAGAAGAAAATGAATAAAGAAAACTACGAACAGCCGGAAATGGAAATTATTGGATTCACAGGTGAAGATATCATCGTCGCTTCGAAATGTGAGAATGAAACGGAAGACGATGTCTTCGCATAAAGGTTAATATCGACATGGAAGAGCGGTGCGAATACTGTCACCGCTCTTTCCGCTATTAGGAAGAAAATGAAAGGTAAGTTATACAGATGATTAGAAAGTGGGGTTTGACATTGGCAGTCGTCATAGTCTCTCTGGCCATAGGAAGCACACCGCTTTTTGCGGCACAGGATGAGCTGGAGGATGATGTCTTTGATGAGGCTGAGGCAACAGAGGATTTCTCCTCGATAATAAGTAAAACCGTTCAGAAGGAAGAAGCAGAAGCCGCAGAGGCTGGACATGAAAATGAAAAGCACGATGAAGCTCCTGAAAATGAGACGGAAGATGACATTTTCTTTGGCGGGGAGGTGAAAAAAGAGCAAAGCACTTTTGAGAGGAAAGCACCGACGGAGGCTGCCGAAGGAGGAGAGACGATATCCGTTGGGACATATGTGGAGGAGCACGTTACGGAGGTGCCTGAGTCCCATATAAGTTCTGTTGTAGATGAGGGGGAAGCTGAGAGTCATCAGTACACTGAAGAACTATCAAAGGAGACGAATTCGGACGCCGAGCCGAAAAAAGCAGCAGAAGACTCCTCGGTGGAAGCTAAGGATAACGAAGATGCTATTAAAAATAAGGAGGAGCGAGAAGAGAAAAGCTGGGGACCTGCAAGGGTTCTGATGTTTGTGATCGGCGCAGCCTGTTTGATTGGTGCAGGGTTGATAGTGAGAGAACTTTTACGGAAGCGTTCGCTTTGATCGTAACTGCGGGAGAAGGGCAAATTAGCCGGCGATGGTCTGCGGACTTCCCTGATGGAATGATAAAATCTTACCCAATTCAGGATTTCCCCGACACTATCTTATCCTCTTTCCCCGAACCTCTGGACACCCCGCCCCGCTTCTGCTACACTCCCTGTAAGAACCCGGGCGGCGTGGCCGCCGAGAGGCTGAAGGGGAAGACATGGGAAAAGCGCACCGGATGACACCGAAAAACAAAATAAAGATCTTATGGAAAACTGCCGCATGCCGGCAGTTTTCTTATTTGTGGATTTATGTTGCAGCCCGGCGGGAGGTGAACGGACCTCATGAATGAAGAGATGAGAAAGGGCGACCTCGCCCCGGGCACCGTCATCGGAGGGAAATACGAGATCCTCGGAGTCAGCGGGCGAGGCGGCATGAGCACCATCTACCGAGCCAGAGACCGAAAAGTCGGGCGAATCTGCGCCGTGAAGCAGATCACCGACCGGGACAGGGAGAGCTGCGAACGGCACAAAATGAGCCTCCTCACCGAACGGGAGCTGCTCGCGGGGCTCACGAACCCGCGGATCCCCCGCATCACGGACATCGTGGAGGACGAGGGGAAGGATGATTTCTTCTATGTGGTGATGGATTTTCTTGAGGGGGAGACGCTGCAGCACTATCTAAGCCGGACAGGGCCGCAGCAGGAGGAGCAGGTTGTCGCCTGGGCAAAGACCCTGTGCGGGATCCTTAAGTACCTGCATACGCCGGAGCGGGAGAGGGAGGCGATCATTTTCAGGGATGTGAAGCCCGGGAACATCATGCTGAGGCGCGACGGGGACCTCGCGCTCTTTGACTTCGGGATCGCGGCGGAGACGGAGGACGGAAGCCTCGTGAATGAGGATGTCGCCTTCACGCCGGGCTATGCCGCGCCCGAGCAGATGGTCCGCGGGGCGAGGATCGATCAGCGGACGGACATTTACGGGCTCGGGGCGACGATATTTGCGCTCCTTTCCGGTGAGACGCCTCTTGAAAATGAAAACCCCGCGCGCATCAAGGCGCTTGTGCCGGACATTTTCCCGGGGCTTCAGGAGATTATTGAGCGGTGTATGGCGAAAGACCCGGAGGACCGCTATCAGTCCTGTGCGGAGCTGGAAAATGCCCTCGCCCACTGGACCGAAACGGAAGCCGACCGGCGAAGGCGGGCCGGGAGGAGGCTGCTCATTTTTGGGGCGGTCACGGCGGGGGCGGTGATTTCATTTTTTGCGGCGGGGGCTTCATTTTACACAGGGACGCGGCAGAAAATGCACCTCTACAGCGAGCTCATAACCGCGGCGGACGCGGCCGCCAACGACACCTATGACGTGCAGGGCGGAAAATATCGCTACGACCCGCAGGTCGTGAACCGTTTTATGGAGGCGATCGACGCGGACCCCGCCGGCAAGGACGCCTACGAGAAGCTCCTTGATTACTGCGCGGCGGCAGGCATGCCCGAGGTGGGGCTCATGCGGGTGACCGCGAACATAGACGCCGGGATCGTGCGGAATGACGAGCTGATTTTTAAGGTGGCGCGGATGTATTTTGCGGGTGTGCAGGTACCGGGCGATGGGTATCGGGAGGCGGCGAGGTATTTTTCGATGGTCGATGCCGTAAGGATCCCGGTGGCGGCTTATTACAGGAAGATTTCCGCTGTCCTGGGACAGTACAATGCGCTCTCTGCGGAGGACTGGCGGGGCGTTGCGGCGGACACTGCGGCATTTGAGGCCTACCTCGACTCACAGAACCGGCCGCTCATGCGGGTGAACGGGTATATGCTCGCGGGCGGGCTCTACCGGGCGAATGAGGCGAGCTTTGCGGATGCCGGGACGGACGCCGACGCGGAGGCGATCAGGCTCTACGAGAAGGCGCTCGCGCAGGCGGAGGATTTTCTGGAAAATGCAGACCTAAAAGGCTCCCCGCCCTCGGAACTAGCGGAAGCGGAGAAAATGAAAACCGGGGCTCTGGAGAACCTGGGTGCCCTGTATCTTCTAGATACGCCGCATCGGGATCTTGTGCGGTCGGAGGAGTGCTACGTGGCGCTTCTTGCCGGGACGACGGACCCGGAGGCGATGAAACAATATCGTTTCAGGCTGGCGGTCGTCTACCGGGAGATAGGGGATGATGCGAAGGTGCAGGAGTGGTACGAGTATCTGATGGAGGAATATTCGGGGGATCCGGAGCCGTTTTTGGAATATGCGGGCTATCTGTACAGCGTCCGGAGGGATGCGGAGGCGGCTGCTGTGTATTTTAAGGCAGCGGCGGCGCTCCCGGGAGCAGAGTCGGCGAGGAACTATCGGGTGCTCGAGAACAATCTGAAAAATGCAGGAGCGCTCTGAGGGAGGTGCGGGAATGAATTATGAGCTGGTGACGGAGATCTGCCTGGTGGCGGGGATTGGATTTGCCCTGCTTGCGGGCGTGCTGTTCTTTGCGTTTGAGGTGCCGGCCCTTGTGAAGGGGATGAGGCGGCGCGCAGGAGATGGAAAGGCCAAGGAGGCGGTGCGGGAGCTGCAGGTTCCGGGGGAGGCGTATGCCGGGGCGGAGGAGACTATGCGGCTGGGCAAAGAGGATTCGTCTGAGACTTTGCGCCTAGGCGGTGATGAGACAGCGGCAGGAGGCTCGCAGGCGGCTTATGAGATGACGGTTTGGCTGGAGGAGAAAAACAGCGGGCAGGCTGATGATGTAAAGGCCGGATTCCTGGAATATGGCGACGTTGAGCTTGGCAGGAGGGATGAAACTTGAAGAAGCGGAGATATTTAAAACGGGTTTTGGCGGCATTTTTTGTGCTGGTCTTCACAGTGTCGAGGATTGTGCCGGCGGTGGGGGCGGCGGAAGCGCGGAACGGTACGCACGAGCCTGAGATGCGGGAGGTTGTGGTTATCGGAGAGAGGCTGTCGGCGGAAGCGGATTTGGGGGCTGAGGCGGAGAAGGGCTCTGGAGGAGAGGCGGATTCCGGCTCGGATTTGAATCCTGATACGGGTTCGTACATAAAGCAGAATTCAGGCTCGGATTTGAGTTTCAGATCAGCCCTGGATTTGGAGAGCGACTCTTTTCAGAATTCGGAGGACGGCTCTGGCATGAATTCGGATTCGGCTTTGGGAACGGGCATAGGTTCGGATCAGAAGTCTGACCCGGGAACCGGTCAGGGAGCTGATCAGGAAAGGAATTCAGAAACTGACCCGGAAGCGGTCTCTGAACCTGTTCTTGAAGTGATTCCTGAGGTAACTCCTGGAGCTGCCCCTGAGGTGACTTCGGAGCCTACTCCCGGGGTGAGTCCTGAGCCCACTCCCGAGGTCACTCCCGACGTTGCCCCTGAGGTGACTTCGGAGCCCACTCCCGGGGTGAGTCCTGAGCCTACTCCCGGGGTGAGTCCTGAGTCCGTTCCCGAGGTGAGTCCTGAGCCTACGCCAGAGGCCACTCCCGAACCTACCCCAGAGGTCACCCCTGAACCTACTCCTGAACCTGAGCCGGAACCGAAGACCGTCCATGTGGAGCTATCCTACCGTATGAATGGAAGCGAGGGCAAACAGGGTCCGGACATTTTTCGGCTCCACGAGGAGGAGAGAAGGGCTTATTTTAATACCGACATCACCGTTGTAATGGAGTTTTCAGGTTGTGAGCGGGAAGACCTGGCCGCAATCTCGGTTGTGGAATATTTCGATGGGAATGCATTTGATCGGTATCCGGCGGGGAGCCTTCCGGAGGCAGCTCTGGAAGAAATGGCGGCAGAGGACGGCTCTCACCGGTATAGGCTGGAGATTCCGATCGCGGAGGACGGAGCCTATCAGTTTGAGCTCGCGGCAGAGGAGAGCGTTCTGCTGGAGGTCTCGGAGACGTACCCTGACGGGAGCACTTCGGATACGGGTGAAACGGTGGTTGGCCCTGTCGGGAGCGTCGCGGGTACGGCTGAAACGGTGATGGTTCCTGACGGCAGTGCCGCAGGTACCGATGAAGCGGTGGCTGATTCTGAGGGGAGTGCCTCAAATCCTGCCGAAACAGGCTTCGACGCATCAGGAACCGTCCCCAAACGCGTTGAGGTCTCCTACACCTCACCCTGGACCCTCGTCCGAGACACGGTAAAACCGGTCCTGAGCTCCCTTACAATCGTCCCGGAGGAGGGCGTCGTCCACCCGGACATCAATGAAGAGCACGGAAACCGGTATTATTTCAATAAAGGGTTTGCAATAAGGGCCGTGGTGGAGGACCAGAACCTCGCCGCTGGTCGAAAGGAGAGCGGAATCGCCTTCCTAAGAGCCGCGGACACCTCGGAAGAGAACAGCGAGGAGGTGCGATTTGAGGAGATCAATGCATTTTCCGATAAAAATGAATCTGCATACACCTTCGACGGAACAACCGCAGTCTTCACTGACACGGTGACCGCCGACGGTGTCTACGCCTATGCAATCCTCGGGACGGACCTGGCCGGAAACCCGGTGGAATTCGGGGAAAATGTCGACCGGGAGACTATTATGCTCCTCGCAAGTGCGGGAGAAGAGTCCGGCAGCGGAGCAGGAGAGTCCGGCAGTGGTGCAGAAGTGTACGGCAGCGGATCGGAAGATGCCGGCAGTCATGAGGATGCGGCAGGTGATCCGAACACTGCTGCGAATGAGCAGCAGGTTCTTATTTCACGCTATGTTGTGGTCGACACGAAAGCCCCGACCGGCACCCTGACCATCACCGCCGGCGGCAAAAAGGCCTATATCCTGGATACGGACAAGCAGGCTCCGACATACTCGATGCCCTATCAGCTCGCGGATTCCGCGGTGATCACGCTCGCGGCGGCTGAGAGCGAGCGCACGCCGGTTAAGGTGACGCTCACGGTGGCGGAGAAGAACGGTACGGAGGAGACGTCGGTGGAGAGTCAGGGGCTCAGTTTCCACGGAAGCGCGGTCAGAAACATTGACGGAAAGATGATCTTCCAGGTGAAGGGAGGCTTTATCGAGGACCTCGCCGGAAATGTGAGCGGCACTGTCTCCTCGCGGAGAATTTACCTCGACAAGGAAGAAGCTTCCGACAATGCCGATGTGCTCGCCCCGGTCATCAACATCGAGCCGGTCATAAAGGATGCCGATTACGACAATGAGGGCCGGCCGCTCTACAAAGGAGACGCGCAGTTTAAAATCTCGGTCGTCGAGCCCTACAGTGCGGCGGATGAGACGGCGGTTCCGGACCGCGCAAGCTCCGGCATCAAGTCCGTGACCTGGCAGGTTGTGGAGAAGAGAGACAGGCAGTCGGTTCTGCCCTCTGCGGGCCAGATCTACCATTATGCGAATGCGGTCAATGAAGGCGGAGAGACATTTGCGGACGAAAACGCAGTCATTTATAAATTCGACAATGGAGGAAATACGCTCACGGTGCCCGCAACCGAGGCGACGAACCGCAACGATCTGAGTATCATCCTCATTGCCGAAGACAACGCGGGCAACAGGCGAACCAGTCATTACGATTTCGGTATAGACACGACGGCGCCGTCCGTGACGGTCACCTACGACAACAACGATGTGCGGAACGAGAAGTACTTCAACGCGCCCCGAACCGCGACCGTCACGGTGATGGAGAGAAATTTCGATCCGGAGAACATTGCGATTGCGGTCTCCGCAAAGGACTGGAACGAGTATGAAATGAGCTCCGCATGCAGCATGAGCGACTGGAGCACGAGGGTGAAAACTACTGGGACGCCGAATGGCGATGCGGATACATTTGAGCGGACTATTACATTTGCGGGGGACGGCGAGTACACGGTGAGCCTCGGGCCTGTCAGCGACGCTGCGGGAAACAAAGGCTCTGTGATCTATGCGGAAGGGACTGCGGCTGCGAATGAGTTCGCGATCGATACGACTGCCCCGGCCGTGAGCATCCGCATGGATGACGGCTCCGTTCCGGCTCAGAAGGACGGAAACTACTACTACCGGGCGGACAACTGCGGATTTAAGGTTTACTTCACGGACAACGGCTCTGCGGCGGCCGTGCCGGAGGGGACTTCGGCGGCATTTACGGCGGAGCTTTCGGACGGAATCAGCAAATCCCGGCCGGCGGACGGAACGGATGATGCGCTGATCTTTACGGCGGAGGAAGTCGCTGCAGCGGGTGACGGTCCGCACACTGTTAAGGTCACGGCGGTCGATGCGGCCGGCAACGAGTCTGAGGCGCTGGATGCTGAGGCGAGCTCCGGCTGTGCCGTAAACGGGCTTGAAGGCACTTTCGTGCTGGATACGACCGCGCCGAGAGTGACGGGTATTTCGACCACGACGGAGAACGCAGAGACCGATGACCGCCTGTATGAGGACACCAACTCGGTCTACTACAATGACCTGGTGAAGGTCCTTGTGACGGTGGAGGATGCGTATGCGCTCACGGAGGATTTTGCGGGCATTTCCATGAAGACACCCGCGGGTTCTGCCGACGCAGAGGAGAGCAGGGCGGACGTATCGGATTCGGAAGGCGTGATTACGTTTGCCTTCACGATGGAGCCGAACAACCGTTACGGGGAGCTGCGGCTGACCGGACGGGATCTGGCCGGGAATCCTCTTGTTCTGGCGGAGGACTATGCGAGAAACGCGAACGGAAATGACGACCTGGCAGCGGGCGCGGAAGGAACCGTCGTCTCCCTGCACGGGAAGACGATCGACAATGAGAACCCGACGGCGGAGATTTCCTACCATTCGGACGACCGCGCCAATATGTACGGGACGGAAGCCTACTATAACAGGGATATTTCGGTGGGGGTTTCATTTTCCGATAACTATGTCCTTGACGGCACGGAAGCCGGAAAAGCGCTGGTCGGGGCGACGGCAGTCTTTACGCCGGACGGCAGCAGGGCGCTCCTTAAGAATGAGACGGAGATGGCGCTTGCCCGTGAGGAGGAAGGCAGGACATATGCCGCAGAGGCCTGGCCGCTTGGCGAGGAGGGGCACTATACATTTGCGCTCGCGGGAAGCGACCGCGCCGGCAATCCGATCGTTGTCACGGAGATGAAGCCGTGGACGGATTCAGCCGCGGAGGATGTACCGGAGGCACCGGTGACCGGGGAGCACTTCGGCTCGAAGTATGAGCTTGTCCTTGACAAGACCGCGCCGACGTTCCGCCTCTCCGTGAGCAGCCCGTCAGCTGCCAATCAGGGGCTGAACCGGCAGCAGGGGAACCGTTACTATTTTAGCAGCGGTTTTACGGCCCAGGTGCTGGTGTGCGACGTGAACTTTGACGCTGACCGCATCACAGTAAAGCGCGGCCAGGTGACGGGCGGCCTCTACGACAGCTCGGCGGTCCGGATCGGCTCCTACGATGTGACGGTTCCGAATACGAAAAATGAAAACAACGGCGAAGCGACCATGCGCTACACGGACACGGTCGGGACGGACGGCGTTTACCGCTATGCGGTTTTCGGGTGCGACAAGGCGGGCAACGCACTGATCGCTCTGCAGGGAGCGATGAACCTTGACGGAACCGATACAGCGGCCGTACGCGGCGCGGATGAGGCAAAACGGGGCTCTCTTGAGACGGAGGCGGACACCTCGAACCACATCGTGGTCGATACGGTGAAACCGGCGGGTGCGGTCTCCATAACAAATGCCTCCGGGACCGAGTACTATCGGATGCTCACGAACGGAAATGTCGAGAAGGCGGAGCCCTACCGCGATGAGCAGAGCGCAAAAGTGAAATTATCGGTTGACATAAATCGGGAGCGGACGCCTGTCAGGCTCGACTACGCCGTGACGGCCCAGCCTTCGGCTGAGAGTCAGAGCGGCTCGTCTTCTAATTATGCCTACAATAACTCGCTGACGGTTCCGGTGGACGGGCGCCAGCAGTTCAAGGTGACAAAATACGCGCTGACGGACCTCGCGGGCAATTCGGCGGAGGTCTCGTCGGGGAATTTCATTTACCTTGACAAAGATGACCTGCCGAGGCAGGACCGCCTTGCACCGGTGACGACGATCCGGGCGACCGCACCTTCCTCTGTCCGGGACGGAAACGGCCAGGATCTCTTTAACGGGGACGTCACTCTCTCGCTGAAGATTACGGACCCCTACGGCGGTCAGTCTAGCTCGGGTCTTGCGGATATCTATTATGAGATCTATGTGGGTGAGAACAGGCTCGATGCGGCGACGATGCTTCACACGAAGAATACGGAGCACATGGCAGTCAATTACAGTGACCCAACGCTGGCTTACGTACACGAACAGCAGGTTATGGTCCCGGCGGCAGGCCACAACTATAACAACCTCAGATTTGTCGTGACAGCCTATGACAATGCGGGCAATTTCTCGACGAATGAATACCGGTTCGGCATCGACATCACGCCGCCGTCTGTCCGCGTGGCGTATGACAACAACGATGTGCAGAATGACCGGTATTTCAGGGCGGACCGTGTTGCGACGGTGACCGTCACGGAGCGGAATTTTAATCCGGCCGGAGTGAACATTGCGACGGAGAGTTCCGCGGCGATCAGCGGCTGGGAGCCGCACCGGGGAGATGCGCCGAACGGAGACAATGACACCTGGACCTGCACGGTCGCCTACAGGGTTGACGGAAACTACACATTCTCCGTATCGGCGGCCGACCTTTTGGGCTGGCAGGCGGGGGCGCCCACGTATGCCGGAACCGCACCGCAGGATTTCGTGCTCGACAAGACGGCTCCTGTGCTTTCGGTGTCCTACGACAACAACGATGCGGCAAATGAAAAATACTACAAGGCGGACAGAACGGCGACGATCTCGGTTGAGGATGTGAATTTCCAGGGGATGAACGACATCGCGGTGACCGCATCGGAGGGCGGGAGTGCTCCGGGGGTTGCATTTTCCGGAATGAGCGCGAGCCTGCCCTTCACGGCGGACGGCGTTTACTCATTCGGCGGAACCGTCACGGATATGGCGGGCAACGTCTCGAACCGGATCGACGAGGCGGAGTTTGTCATTGACAAGACAATGCCGGAGATCACGCTCTCGGGCGTGGACGACCTCTCGGCAAATGCGAACCCGCTCACGATCACGCTCACGATGTCGGACACGAATATGAACGAGAACGGCATTTCGGCGGTCCTTAATGGTACGAACCGCGGCGAAGTCAATGCGGATGGCGTCCGAAGCCGGGGCGAGGGCGGCGTCATGTATGTGTTTGAGGTGACCGAGGATGATTATTATAAGCTCACCTGCACGGCGACGGACCTTGCGGGCAACGCGGTGACCAAATCGATTTCCTTCTCGGAGAATCAGAACGGTACCGTGTTCGAGTTCCTGGGGCCGGTCGAGAAGAACGGCTATGCGCTGACGCGCTTCAGACCGGAATACGTCCTGACCAACGTCGACGAGGTGACGATCCTCTCCGTCACGCTGAACGGGCAGGAGGCGGCCTATACTTACGAAAATGACCGCCTGACCTTCCGTGAGGAGCTGCCCTCTGACGGCAAGTATGTGATCACGGTGGATGTCACGGACGCGGCCGGCAATATGCGGTCCGACAGGCAGGAGTTCATCGTCGATACGAAGGCTCCGAGGCTGACGGTTATTGGTCTTTCGGATGACGGTCTGTACTTTGAGGAGTTTGTCATTACACTTCGGAGAGAGAGCCTGACGGACGAATTCCTGGAGATCTGGATGGACGGAGAGGAACTTACGGAAGGTGAAGGCAAAGGCCACTATACTGTCGCAGAAAATGGCGATGTTTACATCACGGTCAGCGAGTATGCAGCGCATGAGCTCTATGTGAAGGTGCGGGACGAGGCCGGAAATGTGACAATGTGGCCGGAACAGGAGGAGAGGATATTGGCTCAGATCCTGGCCAAGTCCGGCATTGCAGCAAGGAGTGTGACACAGGAGATGAAGCCGTATGAGTTCCGTCTCACGAACAGCATTCTGCTTCGCTGGTACAGTAATAAGCCTGTGTTCTTCGTATCGCTGGCGACCATTGCGGCATTGCTTCTTATTCTCTTCTTGCTTCTCAAGAGAAGAAAAGATGAGGAAGAGAAGGCAAGCCGAGCCTAAAGGCATCATTAGCGGGCAGTGAGATTTTGACGGTAAGGACAGGAACGAATCGTTTATGCACTAGCAATCATGACCACCGGCTTAGCCGGTGGTTTGTTTTTCGCCCTATAAGGGCTCGTTGACGGCGCTGGAGTCTAAAGACTCATCGAATGA
>OCVV010880478.1_pt1 | contig 15849 bp, 17 predicted proteins | sample 1539721 | NCBI WGS metagenome assembly OCVV01 (sample SAMN02144230, study PRJEB22623) | gut metagenome | biome: sheep rumen | host: Ovis aries | place: New Zealand
ACATAGTAAAAGAGAACTGATTTTCTCAGTTCTCCTTAAGTCCATTTATCATTAGTTTTTGGTTCCACCAACACTACTTGACATTGAACCATTCTTTAATTTATGATAAATTTTAAATGCTAATTTATATGTTTTATACCAAAACGGAGATATTACTAAGTCATACTCCCCAATTAGCTCAACAACATGTCCACCAAAACTTTTTTTAAATAAATATAAACCATATAGTGGATTATCTTTATTAAAATCTCCAGTTATTCCATAAAAATTATATCTTTTATAGTTTCCTTTAACTGCCATTTTAATACCTTCAAAATGAGTTGTATAAGCTGATTGAAACTGCATTAATTTGGCATGACTTCCTCCATGAAGTGATAATACTTCATTTCCATAAATTAAGAATAATATTCCTCCTAGTACTTCTTTTTCACCATATTCTTTTTTTAGTTTTTTAATTTTTTCTAATTGATTTTTTAATCTTTCAATTGTTTGTTCATCTTGTTTATTACTGGAATTATATTTTTTATCATTCATTTTTAATATATTATGTTCTTTTTTATAGATTCTATCTTTTAATTGTTTTTCTGTTTCTTCTAATTCTTCTTTAGTGTTTTTTTCATAAGTATTAAAGTTTATTTCTGATATTAGTATTTTTAATATTCCGGCATCATGTAGATTGTCCCACATAGCTTCATAGTATGATAGAGGTCGGTCAATAAATTCTCGTCTATCACTAGTATGTTTCATAATATCTTTAAAAATTGGAAGTTCGTCTTTAGTTATTTCACGAGTAGTAATGCCACATCTTTCATTTTTACGAAGAATTTGTCTAGTTTTTGATTCCATGTCTTTTTCTACGTCTTCTAAAGTTCTATTCTTTGTTTCAATGACATGCATCCAACGTGGTTGAAGGGTGTCTTGCATTAGATTAAAGCCAAAAAATTTATAGCCTAAATCAATTAAATTTTTGTTCGCTTGTTTGTTGTTGTAACCATTTTCAACAATTTTTCCGTCATTGTCATGTTCTTGATATTCGACATCGGGATCTATTTTTACAAAAATACCTTTTTCTTTTTTTATATATTTTTTTATTTCTTTAGTAAATTCTTCTAATAATTTTTTATCATTATAATCAATTAGAAAGCCACGTGGTGAATAAAACATTTTTTTCTTTATAATAGGTAGGCTTTTAGCTAATATCATTGCTCCAGCAACTATTTTTTTATTTTCATTTTTAAGTCCAACATAGTGAGCTGTCCAGTTATTTGTTTTTTTTAAATTAGCCCATTCTTCTGTTTGATAAAATGTAATTTGAGGATGATTATCAGCAAATTTTTTAAATTCCTCTTTAGTTATTTTTTCTAATTTCATTTTTTAGCTCCTTTTTACTTCTTTTTCTAATAAATTTTCGATAAATTGGTACTAATTTTGTGAAGATAAAATACATGAAATGATTGGTAATATAATCCCATTCTCCAATGAATTCGACATAATCGCCTCCAAATTTTTTCTTAAATTCATGAAGTCCAAGACAAGGATTATCTTTTGATAAGTCTCCAATTGTTCCAAATTGATCATATATTTTAATGCCTTTTTCTTTGCAATATCTAATATGCTCGCTATAGGTATAATAATTTACATAAGTTTCTGTTAAAATGTTATGATTTCCGGCATATAGAACCCAAGCTTTATCACCGTATTCAATGATCATATGAGCACTTAATGTAATATCATTGCCATATTGTTTTCTATATTCTTTATATTTTCCAATTTCTTTTGTTGTATTTTCTTTCTGTCTTGTTAGTTCTTTTAGTTTGTTTTTAGCACTTTTACTTAAATTATCAATTGGTAAAATAGATATTTGGTCATTTATTTTCTTTAAATCATTTTCTAATACTTTTAATGTTTTATTAATATGTACTTTTCCTAAAAAGAGGGTTGCTTTACTATTTTTATTTCCATTAAATATTTCATATAAAGTATTATAATAATCTTCGGTGTATGAAATAAAATTTTTTCTATCTTCTGTTAAGGTCATTAAGTGATAAAATTCACCTAGATCTTTTTCGGTACCAATTGAGACTTCTGTATTTAATTTTTTAGCTTTTGCAATTCTTTGTTTAGTGGTTTTAGAAAAATGATTTTCTATTTCTTCTAATGTTTGGTTTAAATCTATTCTAAAGGTGTATCTTGGTTGCATAGTTTCAAAATTTTTAGTAAAACCTAAATGTTTAAAACCACATTCTTTTAAAGTATTAAATAACTCATTATAATCTTTATTTTTTGATACTTCCTCTAAATAATTAGTTTGCTCTTTTATTAAATCTGGATCAATTTTTACAAAAATAGCTTTTCTCTTTTTAGCAAAATCAACTACTTTCTTTGTCATATTTCTTACTAGTTCTTTATTTTTAAAATCTATAACAAAGCCTCGTGGTGCATAAAAATATGTATAGTTTAATGGAAGCTTCTTTTCTAATAAAAGTGTAGCAGCTTGAATTTCATTTTCATCATCAACCAATCCTAAATAATATGGTATTAAATTTTTCTTTGTTTTAGAAAATTCTCCCCAAGAAAGGGATTGCAAAAAATGAGATTTTGTTTTGTGATTTTTAACATATTCATCAAATTCTTCCTTCTCAATATTTTTTAGATGCAACATAAATTAACCTCACTTTCCTTATTTTTAGTATACCATAAAGTGAGGAAAAAACTACATAATTTTAACTAGACCATATAAAAATTGTCATCTTTTTCTAAATAATTATTTTGATTTGTTTTTTCTAAGATTTTTAATTTAGTTTCAATTCTTTTTAAAGTTTCATTTATTTTAATTAATTCTTCTAATATATTTAAATTATTATTAGGAATAAAGGGATATGAGTAATTATTCATAAAATCAACTTCTTTCTTATTATTTTATGTATTATTTAGTTGATTGTGCTAAAATATTTGTAGGTGATTTTATGCGAATTAGGAATGTTAAAAATAAAGAAGAGTTTATGAATAATTCTAGTTATCTTTTAAAAAATTATTTTGATTATAAGGGTAGATGGAATTCTTTATTTAATAATAATAATCCGATTTATATTGAAATAGGGATGGGTAAAGGTAAGTTTATAATTGAGAATGCAATTAAATTTCCTGATATTAATTTTATTGGAATTGAGAAATTTGATAATATTGTTGTAAAGTGTTTAAAAAAGATTCCGGATAATTTAAATAATTTGATAATAATAAGAGCAAATGCTTTAGATATTGATAATATTTTTGGAAAAGAAGTATCTAAAATATATCTTAATTTTTCTGATCCTTGGCCAAAGAATCGACATGTTTTGCGAAGACTTACAAGTAAAATATTTTTAGATAAGTATAAAAATATTTTAATAAATGATGCAACAATAGAAATGAGGACTGATAATAGGGAATTATTTCAATATTCTTTGGTTAGTTTAAGTTCTAATCAGTTTATTTTAAATTATGTGAGTCTTGATTTGCATAAAGATAATCCTCCTCTTATTACTACCGAGTATGAAGATAAATTTTCCAGTAATGGAATGCCTATTTATTACTTAGAATGTTATAATATGTCTAAACTTCGTAAATAAATTTAAAAAATTTTTACATTTATAAAAAAGATGATATAATGTATTAAGAGTAGGTGAAATATGAAAAAAATTATAGTTTTACTCTCTATAGTAATGTTATTTATGAGTGGGTGTTCTGTTACTAAACTAGATTCAGAAGACATTGGTAAAAATATTAAGACATTACTATCTACAGATAACAATTTATTTAATGTATTTTATGATGGTTATAAATACTATTTACCTAAAGGAACTGGTTTTGTTTCTAGAGATGATTATAATGCTATTATAAAAGATGCTAATGGTAATAGATATTTTTTATATGTAGATGTTATTAGTTATTATGAAAAACATAAAAATACTTATCAAGAAAGTAAAAAATCTCATTATTCTAGAATATTAAATTATAATAATAAAACTGGTTATATTCAAATAGATAAGAAGGGTTCAAAATACTTTATTCAATTTGTTTATAATTATGCTAAAATAGAAGCATTAGTTCCTAAAGAAGATTTAACTGATTCAATTAATAATATGTGTTATATATTAAGATCTATTAAATTTAATAGAAAAGTAATTGAAAGTATGATTGGAGAAGATACATTAGATTATAAAGAACAGAATTATTCTTTGTTTAAAGATGATTCTAAAAATGAGAATTTCTTAGGTGTTGTTGAAAAATATGAGACTGATGATTATAAGAAAGATTTAGAAGATGAAAAGATTGATTTAAATAATTAAAGAGGTGGACTCATGGGTGTATTTGATAAAATAAAAAATGCTCTTTTTGAGGTTGAATACGTAGAAGTAGATGTACCTTCTAAACCAGAAAAAAAGAAAAAAAGTAAGAAGCAAGAAAAAATAGAAAAAAAAGAGGAAGTTAAACCAATTGCTAAAAAAGTAGTTTTGCCTGGTAAGGAAGAAAAAGTTAAAAAATTAGAAGAAGAAGAGTTAAAAGACGATAACTTTGAAACGCGTCCAAAGAATGAAACTATAAAAGAAGATAATTCTAAGAGTTTTAAATTTATGGATGATAATGATTTTAAAGTAGATGACTATGATAAAAGTGAGCCAGAAATTGTAAAAGTTGTAGATAAAGTTGATGAACATACTAAACGTAGTGAATATAAAAATAATTATAATAATAATTCCAATTTAACTAATAATTATGCTTATCAAAATGATAATAATAATTATAATAATACTTATAATCTACAAAATGAGGATAAATCAAAACTTTATTCTGCAGGAAAGAGTGAAAGTAAGCCTTATGGTTTAGATAAATCATATAAGATACCAACTTATGAGTATGGTAAGTATGAAAAGAACGAAGAAAAAAAGATTTTTAAACCTAGTCCTATTATTTCACCAATATATGGTATTTTAGATAAGAATTATAAGAAAGAAGATGTTGTACAAAAAAAAGAAGTTAGAATTACAAGTAGTTATACTAGATCTAATGTTAGCGTAGATGAAGTTAGGGATAAAGCTTTAGGTGTTGAACATGAAGAAGCAAAAACGGAAGAAAATGATACAAAATTTAGTGTTGATGATGGAGAAGATGATAATTTACTTGTTGATTTAACAGATGATAGTGAAAAGCCAGAAGTTAAAGAATTAACTATGGGTGATGCTTTAGAGTATTTTCAAGATTTGGGGCTTGAATATAATGTTGATTATTTAGATGCTAATAATAAAGGCAGTCAAAATAAAGTTAATCCAAAAATAAGCAAATATGAAGAAGCAAATGTAGAAGTAAAAAGTGAAGAAAAAAAGCCTTCAATTAGTGAAGTATTAAAAAAAGAAGCTGGTATTAACAAAAAAGAAGAAGCAGAAAAATTTGAAAGTAATATAAAGCCCACGATAATAAAAAATGAGTCTATAGAAGATGATACTAAAAAAGAAGATGATAATTTATTTGATTTAATTGATTCTATGTATGAAGAGAAAGGAGATTAGTAAAATATATGGAATTTTTAAGTTCATTTTTGCCTATAATATTATATATAGTAGCAATTATATTATTAGTTATTTTAATTGTTTTAGCTATTAGACTAATTAGAGTAATTAATAAAATTGATGTTTTAGTAGATAATGTTGAAGAAAAAGTAAATAGTTTTAATGGGGCAGTGTCAGTTATGAAATCTGTTTCAAATAGTATTTCTAATATTTCTGATACTGTTGCTTTTGGACTTACTTCAGTGTTTTCTAAAATATTTAATAAATTTAATAAAAAAAAGGAGGAAGATATTTATGAATAAAAAAGGTGGATTTGGAAAATTAGTAGTAGGAGCTGCAATTGGAGCAGGACTTGGAGTTTTATTTGCACCTAAGAAGGGTAGTGAAACAAGAACTTTGTTAAAGAAAAAGCTTGATGAATTAGTAGATCAAGCAAAAAATATTGATGTAGAAGATGTAAAGAAAAAATTTGATACAAAAATAAATGAGATTAGAATGGAACTTGTTGATTTAGATAAAGAAAAGGCAATGGATATTGCTAAAGAAAAAGCGGCTGATTTAAAGAAAAAAACTCAAGATTTATATGATTTAGCTATGGAAAAAGGGACTCCTGTTATAAAAAATACAGCCAAAGAATTATTAGAAACAGTTTCTAAAGTCTCAAAAGAGACTATTAAAAAGATAGAAAAGACTGAAAGGTAGTTATAAGCTTATGATTTATTCATAAGTTTTTTAGAATTGTTTGCTATTACACTGTTTATGTGTTATAGTTTAGATAGTTTTTGTTGATAAATAGATTAGTAGAACTAATTATTGTTTTTTAGAGATCTAATGGTTGGTGAAAATTAGAAGATAATTATTTTGAATTACACTATTTGGAGAAAAGTCGTTTATCGCGTTAAGATATTTAAGGTGTATTTTATACATAAATAAAGGTGGTACCACGAATATTCGTCCTTTGAGGAAGATATTCGTTTTTTTTAGGAGGAATTTTTATGACAAATTGGGAAGAATTAAAATGGAGAGGTTTAATAAAAGATACGGCAGGAGCTGATTTAGAAGAAGTAATTAATAAAGGTGGTTTTACATTTTATTGGGGAACTGATCCGACTGCTGATTCTCTACATTTAGGACATTATAGTTCTTTAGTTACTGCTAAAAGACTTATGTTAATGGGAAATAAACCTTTACTATTATGTGGTGGAGCAACAGGAAGAATAGGAGATCCTAGACCTACTGCTGAAAGAGAAATTATAGGTCTTGATACTTTAAATCATAATATTTCATGTATTCAAAAACAAATTGATAAACTATTTGATGGAAAAGCACAGCTTGTTAATAATTATGACTGGTTTAAAGATTATAATTATTTAGATTTTTTAAGAGATATTGGTAAGTTTATTAATGTAAATTATATGATTAATAAAGATATTATAAGTAGAAGGTTAGAGACTGGTATTACTTATGCTGAGTTTAGTTATATGCTTATTCAGGGATTTGATTTTTTAAATATGTATCAAAAAATGAATTGTATTATGCAAGTAGAAGGCAGTGATCAATGGGGTAATATTACAACGGGAATTGATTTGATTCGTAAGATTACTGGAAAAGAAGCTTATGCTTTTACAATGCCATTAATATTAGATTCTACTGGTAAAAAATTTGGTAAAAGTGAAGGAAATGCTTTATGGTTAAATGAAGATAAAACATCATCTTATGAATTATATCAATATTTAATTAATACTGATGATACTAAAGTATATGAATATTTAAAAGTATTTACATTTCTAACTCCTAAAGAGATAGATAAAATAATGGAGGAACATAATAAAACTCCAGAAAAAAGAATTGCTCAGAAGAAACTTGCAGAATGTATAATTACTGATTTGCATGGTAAAGATAGTTATAGTCAGGCAGTTAAAATAAGTGAAGACTTATTTAGTGGAGATATTAAGAATTTTACTGGTAAAGATATTGAGATTGCTTTTAAAGGAATGGATAATTTTATTATAAATAGTGATTTAAATATAGTTGATTTACTAGTTAATAATAAAATATGTTCTAGTAAAAGAGAAGCGAGAGAGTTTATTAATAATAATTCTATTACAATTAATGGTAATAAGATAAATGATTTAGAATATGTTATTACTAAAAATAAATGTATAGATAATACATATATAGTTATTAGACGTGGTAAGAAAAAATATTTTGTTGGAAAATATATGTAATTACTGTGGTGGTTTTATGAAATATAGACAATCGTATTATGATAATTGTGGTAATTGTGAGTTTTACGAATTTAGTAGCGGGAATTCTAAGGGCTTTTGTAGTTGGTATGGAAGTTATTATTATCCGGATGAAAGTTGTTCTCATCAAAGGAATATAAGCAAACCAGAAGGTGGGTGCTACATAACTACCATTACATGTAATATATTAGGATACTCAGATGACTCACCTATTTTAAATTCTCTTAGAGGACTTAGAGATAATGTAATGCAAAAGGATGAAAAATATGCAAAACTTTTAATGATTTATGATGCTGTTGGACCACAAATTGCAAGTACTATTCTTGAACAATATTATGAAGATAAAGATAAAAAAATACCTTTAGCTATTTACAATTTATATTTAGTACCAGCAGCAAAATTATATGACAATAAACAATATGAAGATTCTATTAACAAATATATAGATATGATAGAAAAACTAGAATCTATTTATAAAATAGATATTCATAATATTGACGTAAAAGATTATGATTATACTAAAGGCGGACATGGAAAAGTATATAAATTAAATAAATGACATATATTAGAAAGAAGAAATTATGATTTTCTTCTTTTTCTATTCTATAATTTTATTATTTCTGATATAATTTGCATGAAGATAGGAGATGTTTTAGATGAAATTAATAAAGAAATTTAAATTTATAAATACTATTTTAATGGTAGTTATAATAACTGAGGTAATATTTATTTCCTATCATTTAATTAATAAAAAAGAAAAATATATTTATTTTGATGGAATAAATGCTATTACTTCTAATGATAATTATTATGTAGGTGTTGGTAGTAATAATGATAATGATATGCACTTTGAAAAAGCTAAGGTATCTATTTATAATACTAAGAAAGATAAAGTTAATGATATTATTTATAATATTGGATATAATAGTTCTTTTTTTGGAGTTGTGCTTGATAATAATGATATAGTAGCTGTAGGTAGTTATGAAGAAGATATTAGTGATAGAGAAGATTCTGTTAGGAAAGCTTTAATTGTTAAATATGATAAAAGTGGAAAAATTTTATTTCAAAAAGATTTTGAATTATTAAATAATTCACGATTTACTAGTATTGTAAAATATAAAGATTATTATTATGTAACTGGACAAAGTGTTTATAAAAGTACTGAATTAGGTAATAAAAGTGGTGGTGCTATACTTTGTAAATATAATAAAAATGGTAAATTAATTTGGTGTAAATCTTATGGAAGTAATAAGAGTGCTATATATAATGAATTACTTGTATATAATAATAATTTATATGTAGTTGGTAGTGATGAAGGTTATTTGGGAATTATATGTAAGTATGATTTAGATGGTAATATTATTAGATATGATAATTATAAATCTACTGATGATATTGGTTTTAGTGGAATTATTAATATAGGTAGCAATATATATGTAAGTGGTTCTAATAGAAGCGGTGATAATAATACGGCTATGATTGCTATGTATGATGATAATTGTAATTATATAAAAGAAAATGTTTATAAAACAGATAAGACTAGTAGATATAATAAATTAGTTGTTGATGATAATAATGATATTATTGTAATTGGAACAATTTATATGGAGAAAGTTGTAAATCATAATATTATAAATGATTATAATTATGATGGAATTATTGGTAAATATTCTAGTGATTTAGAGAAAATAGATGCAGTTAAGTACGGCGATGAGCGTGATGATTATTTTACTGATATTATTTTTTCTAATAATAAATATATAGTAGCAGGTTATTCTTCTTATGAAGATGGTAGTTATATGAGTAAATTTATTAATTATAGTAAGGCACTTAAAGTTTTGGAGGTTGAATAATGAAAATAACTTTAGTAAGGCATGGACAGACTGAGGAAAATTTTAAGGGATTGATTCAAGGGAGAAGTAATAATTTACTTAATGATACTGGTAGAAGGCAATGCAAGTATTTAAGAAATAAATTATTGGATAAAAATTTTGATTATTGTTATATGTCTCCTCTTGTTAGATGTGTAGAGACTGCTTTTATTCTTGTTGGTGATAGGGTTCCTACTATAAGAGATGATAGACTAATTGAAAGAGATATGGGTGAGTTAGAAGGAAGGCCTTGGGAAGAATATAATGCTTATAAGTATTGGGATTATGAACTAAATTGTGGTGATAGAGGAATTGAAAGAGTAAAAGAAATATTTGAAAGATGTAGAGATTTTTTAAATTATATAAATAATAAGTATGATGATAATGCATCTATATTAATTGTTACTCATGGAGCACCTTATAGAGCTCTAAGATATCTAATTAAAGGTAAAAAAATAAGTGGTCATTTACTAGATGGAAAAATAGATAATTGTATGTATGAGGAGTTTGAATATAAATAAATTTTTTGAATATAATAACCTATTATTTTCTTATAACTAAATTTATAAATTTTTATATAAAAAAGAGAACGTTGATTATAATACCTTTAAAGTTCAGACTAAATAAAAGGAATTAAAATATGGTAAATTTATTTAGAAAGGACTTTGTAGGTGTTTTTTCATGGGTAAATATAAGAAATTGACTTTAGAAGATAAAGTCAAAATATTTAAAGAATTTAAGAAAGGTGTAATTATATAATATTTAAATAATAAATATGATATAAAGTAAGTAGATGAAATCAAGGATATAATGAAGGAAGACTAGGTATAGATAATCGGTGTAGAAGAAAATCTCAATAAGTAATTGAAGATATTGATATATTAAAAAAATCCTATGCTATTATGATGAAAATATCAGCAAGTAAATAAAAAAATACCAAATTGTTGATAGATTAAAACAGAATATACAGTTATTAGGATATGTAATGTTTTAAATGTTAATAGAAGAAGTTGGTGTAGTATTGGAAAACTGATAGCTAATAATTTTAATCAAGAAATTGCTTATGTGATATCAGGAAAGCACAAAAATGTTAAAGGGATTTATGGAATAATAAGATTAAAGAAACATATAGAAAATAAATTAGTTTTATGCAATTAAAACATGAATGACTTTTATAAAACAAGCTTCTGAAGAAATAAAAAATACGTTCATTGGTATAATAATGAACGTATATAACTTATCACCTGTACAGTATCGTCTAAAATATTTAAATTATTTTATCTTTTATTTAGTGAGTACTTAACAGGTAGTAGTATTTTAGTTTTCTTTTTTTATTTATTATAGAATTCAACTATTAATGCTTCATTAATATCAGCATTTAATTCATTTCTTTCTGGTAATCTTACATATGTTGCTTCTTTCTTATTATCATCATATGTTATAAATTCAACTCTTTTTGAAGTCTTTTCTAGTGATTCTGTAACAATTTTTAAGTTTTTATCATCATCTTTTAATGAGATAACATCTCCTGGTACACATCTGTATGATGGAATATCAACTTTTTTACCATTTACAGTGACATGCCCATGATTAACTAATTGTCTTGCTCCACGACGAGTAGTAGCAAATCCAGCTCTATAAACCAAGTTATCAAGTCTAGATTCAAGAAGTCTTAAGAAGTTTGTACCATTGACACCTTTCATTTTTTCAGCTTCTCTAAATGTTTTTAAAAATTGTCTTTCGCTTACTCCATACATGAATTTTACTTTTTGTTTTTCTTTTAATTGATTACCATAATCAGATAATTTTCCTTTACGGTCATTACCATGTTGACCTGGACCATATGAACGACGAGCTAGCTCTTTTCCTGTTTCACTAATTGAAAAACTAACACGACGAGCTTTTTTGTAACTTGGTCCACTATATCTTGACATTAAATCTCTCCTTTCTTATTACAAATTCTTTCCAATATAGTCATAATTTAGGGAGTTTTTCTTATTCTTTCACGTAAACAGCTATGGTTACTAAATTCATAAATGAAAAACACATTAAATTATTCTATATGTGCTGTTTCAAGAAATTTGCAATATTAATTATATGAAAAATTTGTTGATATGTCAAGGAAATATTTAGATTGTGCTGATTCATATAGATATTATTATAAAAATGTAGAAATTTGTAATATTTTTGTGATAAAATATAGTTGATAGAATAGAGGTGTGAATATGCAAGGACAATATCTTATTATTGGATCAACTATTGTTATTATATTAGTAATTGTTATTGTAGTGTTACACTTTGTTAAAAAAGCTGAAATTAAGTATTATCGAAATAAAGTAAAAAATTTGGAAGTCCAAAGAAATATGGTTGCTTCTACTCCCGTACTTGTTGAATTATCTAAAGTAGAACCAATAATCAAAAATGATAAAATGGAAGAAAAATATAATAAGTGGCAAGATAAGTTTACTAATATTAGAGAAAATAGACTAAGTATAATTGATGATATGTTAATAGACTTAGATGTTTATATAGATAAAAGGGATTATAAATCTTGCGATTATAGAATTGCTAAAACAGAGATAGAAATATATAAAGTAAGAGAATCTGCTCAACATTTACTTGATGAGATAAAAGATATTACATTAAGTGAAGAGAAATATAGAGCAATTGTTATAAAATTAAAAGCTAAATATCGTAATTTAAATAAAGAATTTAATGATCATCGTGAACTTTTTGGATTTATGCAAGAAGCAGTTAGTTTGCAATTGGAAAATATTGAAAGACGTTTTCTTGATTTTGAAAAAGTAATGGAAGAAAATGACTATAATGAGGTAGTAAATATTTGTAAAGCACTTGATACAATGATTGATCATATGGAAATAATTATAAATGAGTTACCTGATGTGTTACTTATGTGTAATACGGTTCTTCCAAAGAGAATGAAGGAAGTAGAAGATACATATAATGAAATGACACATGAAGGATATGTTTTAGATTATTTAAACATTGAATATAATATTAATGAATCACGTAAAAATATAGAAAGAATTCTTGACAAAGTTAAAGTAATTAACTTAGAGGGCTGTATGTTTGATTTAAAGACTATGCTTGAATATTATGATTCATTATTTGTAGATTTTGAAAAAGAAAGATTATGTAGAAAAGTATATGAAGAAGAGTTAGAAGCTTTTACTAAAAGAATTGAGAAGACTAATAAACTTGTTAGTGATGTATATGCTCAATTAGATGATATTAAGAATATGTATGATTTAAATGATCAGGATGTTGAAATTATACATGAAGTTAATAAAGTATTAGTTGTTATAAATGATGATTATAAGAAAATGTTACAGAAAGATAATGCTAAATCTACTCCATATAGTGCTTTAAATGAGGAAGTAGAAAGTTTGACTGAGAGACTTGGTGTTATGGAAGAAGACTTTGATAAGGCTTTGAAGTCTTTAGGTAATATGTATGATGATGAAGTAAGAGCTAGAGAGCAATTAGATGAAATACAGGGATTTTTAAAGACTTGTAAGAATAAAATTAGAAGTTATAAATTACCTATTATTACAGATAATTATTTTGTACAATTAGATGAAGCAAATGAAGCTATTCTGGAAGTTATTAAAGAATTAGAAAAGAAACCTATAGTGATTAAGACTTTAAATACTAGAGTTGATACTGCAAGGGATTTGGTTTTAAAATTATATAATACTACTAATGATATGATTAAGACAGCTCAGCTTGCAGAAATGGCAATAGTATATGGTAATAGATATAGAGTAAAATATAATGAAATAGATGTTGGTTTGACTGATGCTGAGAAGTTATTTTATAAGGGAAAATATAAAGAATCTTTAGATACATCAATTAGGGTAACATCTTTAGTTGATAAAGATATATATAGAAAGTTGTTGAGGGTATATGATGAATGAAAAAGGATTTGGGAGTTTTGAGGTATTAACGATTTTGGTTGTAATTATTTGTATTGTTGCATTTTTACTTTATCAAGTTTTAGGGGATACAGCTAGTCAAAAATTTAAAACTATGATTGAAAATGCTAATAGTTTTGGTAGAACAATTGTTAATAATCCGAATTCCTTTAGCAGTCAAAATACTATTTATTTAGATGAAGCAATTAATGATGGAAGTATGAAGTCAATAAAGAATCCTTTTGGAGGTATTTGTGATGGTGCTGAGACGAAATATTATAGGGATGAGAATGGAGTTTCTAAGGTTAATTTAAGATGTGGTGACTACTTGATAAATAATTTAAAAATTGGAGATACTTCACCGTCAATATATAAGATTAGTAAATGGAGTACAAAAAAACCTAGTGGAAAAGATGTAGAAGAGAAGGTTTTATATAATTGCCTTTCTAATGGAAGTGAATTATATAATAATTATATGGAGGATTTGTATTTAGTATATATGATTAGAAGAGATTATGGTGTTGATGTTTACTCTCTTGATGATATTAGTGAATGTCAGGTAGTTTCAAAGACATTTTATCGTACTAAAGAAGTTGCTGAATAGATATAGATATATCTATTTTTCTATGGTAAAATATTTCTCAATGGAGGGATTTAATGAAAGTTATATTAATAAAATATGGTGAATTGAATACTAAAGGTGATAATCGTAATTTTTTCATTAATACTTTATATGATAATATTAGGAATAAATTAAAAGATTACAATGTTGATATAGTTAAAGATAGAGCTAAAATGACTATTAAGTTTAATGATAATGATTTAGATAAAATAGAAAATATTATTAGTAAAATATTTGGAATACATTCTTATACAGTAGCTGAGATATGTAGTGATAATCTAGATGATATTAAAAATACTATATTAAAGGTTGCTAATAAGTTAGACTATAAGACTTTTAAAGTAGAGAGTAAAAGAAGTAATAAAAATTTTAAAATTCATAGTATGGAATTAAATAAAATACTTGGTGGTACTATATTAAAAAACAATTCTAATGTTAGTGTAGATGTTCATAATCCCGAATTGTTACTTAGAGTTGAAGTTAGAATTGATAGGGTATATGTATATTATAAAGTATGTGCTGGTAGTGGCGGCTATCCTGTTGGAACTCAACCAAAGGCTTTATTGATGTTATCTGGGGGAATTGATTCTCCAGTTGCAGGATATATGGCAATGAAACGTGGAGTGAAGATTGATGCTGTTTATTTTGAAGCTAGACCTCATACTAGTTTAGAGGCTAGAGAAAAAGTCATTTCTTTATGCAGAAAATTATCTGTTTATACTACTTCTATTAATTTACATATTGTTAATTTTACTCCTATTCAAGAAGAAATTTATAAAAATTGTAGAAGTGATTATTGTATTACTATAATGAGAAGAATGATGTATAGAATAATGGAGAAACTTTGTAAAAAATATAATGGAGTGGCAATTGTAAATGGAGAAAGTATTGGACAAGTAGCAAGTCAAACTTTAACTAGTATGAATGTAATAAATAGTGTAACTAATATGCCTGTAATTAGACCTCTTGCTTGTTTTGATAAATTGGAGATAATGGAAATTGCTAGGAAAATTGAAACATATGAAATTAGTATTTTACCATATGAAGATTGTTGCACTGTGTTTGTTCCACGCCATCCAGCAATAAATCCTAAAATTAATATAGCATTAAATGAAGAGTCATTATTTGACTATGAAAGCCTTATTAATAAAGCAATTGACGAAGTTAATACTATTCAAATAGATAGTGAAGATGATAGAGAATTTGATAATTTATTATAAAAAAACGTATAAAATTTTAATAAATTTACATCCTATATGTAGGAGGTGAGTTTATGGCAAGACCAAAGAAAAATGCTAGAAAAGCACAAACTACTAAAAATACAGCGGATAATATGAAGTATGAAATTGCTTCAGAATTTGGTGTAAATTTAGGAGCTGATGCTACTAGTCGTGCCAATGGACGTGTTGGTGGAGAAATGACTAAGAGATTAGTTGAAAATGGTAAGAACAAGAAATCTTCTACTAAAAGTAAAAAAAGTAAATAATAATAATGGAAAAATGATGAATTAATTAAATTTTATTTATCATTTTTCTTTTTATGTGACTTTCTAAATTTTTACAAGTGTTTTTTGTAAAGTTCTTAAAAAAGTTGTGATTTTGCCTAAAATTCTAGTTTAATCCACGACTT
>OCVV011339574.1_pt1 | contig 15849 bp, 11 predicted proteins | sample 1539721 | NCBI WGS metagenome assembly OCVV01 (sample SAMN02144230, study PRJEB22623) | gut metagenome | biome: sheep rumen | host: Ovis aries | place: New Zealand
CGCAGATGCCATATTCTTTCGCCAAGTCCTCATTCAGCATCGTCTTGAGGATGGTAATCTTAACTTTCTTCATATTGTCCGGAGTGTTTCGATCCGATGATCTGGTCTCTGCCAAGACCTTCTGTTGTAGATTGATACTCTGTTCCTCATAAAGTCCAATGTTTTTGTAAATCGGCTGCAAAACTACGAAAAATTTCCGACAGCATCACAACCCCAAGCCCCACCATCCTGGCCTCGACCGATCCCGTGGCCCTCGGCGAGGGCTTCCCGCTGGCCAAACACATCGCCATCCTGCTGCTGCTCGGCTTCGTGGCCTACGGCCTAAGTATCTACTGCTACACCTACGCCCAGCGCACCATCGACGCCGCCCGCACCAGCACCTACTACGCCCTGGCCCCCTTTATCGGCGCCGCCCTGTCGTTCCTGCTGATCGGCGAGAGGCTGACGCCCCTCTTCCTCGTCGCCACCGCCGTGATGGCCGCCGACTGCTGGCTGGCAGCGAAAGTGACAGCTGATCTGAACATCGATTGGACAAATATATGTTTCTTACACAATAAAAAGTGCGATTGGGGGTTATTTAGGGCAGTAAATATGAATAAAATGAAAAGAATACTTGTCGCAGGTCTTATGGCCTGGGTCGGTCTGGCAGGGCTCGGCGTGCGGGCCCAAGAGGATCGCGGTTTCGAGATAGCCAAGAATCTGGAGATTTTTGCCAATGTGTACAAACAGCTGAACCTTAATTACGTCGATGATGTCGACCCCGGCAAGACCATCAAGGTGGCCATCGACGCCATGCTGGCTTCGCTGGACCCCTACACCAACTATTTTCCCGAGAGCCAGATGGAGGATGTGAAGCTGCAGCTGCTGGGCGAGTACGGCGGCGTGGGGTCGCTCATCGTGCAGCGGGGCGACTCGGTGTACATCAGCGAGCCCTATCGCGACCTGCCGGCCGCCGAGGCGGGCCTGATGGCGGGCGACCGCATCGTGGCCGTCGACGGGCAGAGCACCCAGGGCAAGACCACCGCCGACGTGAGCAGCGCCATGCGCGGCCAGGCGGGCACCACGGTGACCCTGCGCATAGAGCGCGACGGCAAAGAGTTCGACCGCACCCTTACGCGCCGCGCTATCAAGCTACCCAACGTGCCCTACTACGGCATGGTGGCCGACGGCACGGTGGGCTACATCAAGCTCGACGAGTTCACCACTGACGCCGCCAAGCATGTGCGCGAAGCCTTCGTCAAACTCAAGGAGGAGCATCCCGGCATGAAGGGCTGTATCCTCGACCTGCGCGGCAACGGCGGCGGCCTGATGAACGAGGCCGTCGACATCGTGGGCATCTGGGTGCCCCGCGGCACCCTGGTGGTGGAGACCAAGGGTAAGATTGCCTCGAAGAATATGAAGAGCTACACCACCCAGCAGCCGGTGGACACCGAGATGCCGCTGGCGGTGATCATCGACGGCGCCTCGGCCTCGGCCAGCGAGATTGTGAGCGGCAGCCTGCAAGACCTGGACCGCGCCGTGGTAGTGGGCCAGCGCAGCTTCGGCAAGGGGCTGGTGCAGAACATACTGCCCATGCCCTACAACAGTCAGATGAAGGTGACGGTGAGCAAATACTACATCCCCAGCGGGCGCTGCATCCAGGCCATCGACTACAGCCACCGCGACGAGCAGGGCCGCGCCCTGAAGGTGCCCGACAGCCTGAAGACCGCCTTCAAGACCAAGGGCGGCCGCACCGTCTACGACGGCTTCGGTATCGAGCCCGACGTGGAGGTGGAACCCCAGTACATGTCGAACATCGCCATCGCCCTGACGCAGAAGTTCCTCATCTTCGACTACGCCACGCGCTACCGCCGCACACACAAGGCGATAGCCCCGGCCTCGCAGTTCGAAGTGAGCGACTCGCTCTACGACGATTTCTGCCGCTATCTGAAAGAGAAGAAGCTCAGCTACAACACCGTCACGGAACGGGTGATCAAGGACCTGCGCGATGTGGCCAAGCAGGAGAAGTATGCCGATGCCATCGAGGGCCAGCTGAAGGAGATTGAGGCGACGATGGAGCGGGAGAAGGAGAGCGACTTGCAGAAGCACCGCGAGGAGGTGTGCGAGATGCTGAAGGCCGAACTGCTGTCGCGCTACTACTACGACCAGGGCCGCATCGAGGGTGCGCTGCGCGACGACCCCGTGGTGCGTCGTGCGGTCGAGGAGCTGAAGGGCAAATGATGATCCCAGAATAGTGTTTCCGGCCGCAGTCCATAGACGTATCTATTTGGTGTTGATCACCCTGCTGGGTGGTTGCATGGTGACGTCGACCTGGGCGTCCAACCTCGTGTGGGTGCTGCTCGGTGCCAACTGGGTGCTGGAAGGGCGCTGGCGCGAGAAGTGGCAGATGGCCCGCGAGAGCCGTCTGCTGCAAGCCTTCGTGGTGTTCTATCTTTTGATGCTCGTGGGCATGCTCTGGACGGACAACGTGGGCAACGGTTTCGCCATGTTGCAGGTGCGGCTGCCGCTGCTGGTGTTGCCGTTGGTGGTGCTCACCTCGCGTCCGATCGTGGGTCGCGCCCGACGGGTGGTGCTGGCCTTGTATGCCGGCACGGTGCTGGTGGTCAGTGCGATCAGTCTGGTGCGCCTCTACACCATCCCCGACCTGCCCTACCGCGACGCGGTGCCCTACATCTCGCACATCCGCTTTGCCCTGAACTGCTGCATGGTGATCTACCTCCTCTGCGGCGAGGCCACCCGCCAGTGGAGCCGTCGCTGGCCGCTGGCCCTCGTGTGCCTGCTGCCGACGGCCTATCTGCTCTTCTTCCTCCTGAAGATCCATTCCTACACCGCCGTAGCCGTCCTGGCGGCGGTGTCGATTGCGGTGTTGCTGGTCTACTACCGTCGCTGGCCTTTGCTGGCGGCATGGCTGCTCGTGGCCGGGACGCTGACCGTCCTGGTGGTGCACGAGGTGAAGGCCTACTACCGCATGGTGCCGCAAGCCACGGAGCCCCTGGTGGCCTACACCGCCGGCGGGCGCCCCTACGTGCACTGCCAGGACGGTATTGTGGAGAGCGGCAACTACATCAACAACTACGTCTGTCCCGAGGAGTTGCGTGCCGAGTGGGAGCGCCGCAGCGCGGTGCCCTACGACAGCGTCGACGCCGACGGCTGGACCGTGCAACCGACCCTCGTGCGCTACCTCAACGCCCTGGGCCTCACCAAGGACAGCGTGGGCGTGCACAGCCTCACCGCCCAGCAGATACGCGAGGTGGAGAGCCGGGTGCCCAATCCGGCCTACTCCAGCCGCAACCCCATCCGCAAGATGGTCTGTGTGCTGCTCTTCGAACGCGAGTTCTACCTCCACACCCATGCCGTGCGCGGCTTCAGCATGCTGCAGCGCTTCGAGCTTTGGAAGGCCACCCTGCACGTGATCGGCGGCCACCGGTGGAGCGGGGTGGGCACCGGCGATGTCGACGCCGAGTTGCACGCCGAGTTGCGCGCCATGGGGTCGGAACTGGCCGACACGCAGAAGCGCTCGCACAACCAGTATCTCTCGCTCCTGGCGGCCTTCGGGGTGCTGGGCTTCGTGCTGCTGGCGGTGTTCTTCCTGCGGCCGCTCGTCGGCGGGCATCGCTCGTCGCCGACGCTTACCCCCCTGATGTTCGCCTGGTTGCTCACGGTGCTCATCAGCTTCCTCACCGAGGACACGCTCGACACCTTGGCCGGCATCCTCTTCTGCACCTTCTTCCTGGCCTTCCGCCCGGCGGAGCACCCGCAAGCGGCCGACTGATTCCGCCCCACCCCCTCTGCATCATCTCTGCATCCCCTCTGCATCCCCTCTGCATCATCTCTGCATTCATCCAGGCATCATCCAGGCATCAACTAGGCATCAACTAGGCATCAACTAGGCATCAACTAGGCATCAGCGCCTCGAAAGTGGGACAAAAAAGCATCGATGCACAATAAATGAAGTCTTTTAATGTTATTGTTCCAGCAATTATGTATGAATATCACACCTTGCCTAACGGCATCCGCATCATATTGAGCCACACGTCGTCTCGTGTGGTCTACTCGGGCGTGTACATCAATGTGGGCAGCCGCGACGAGGCCGGCGCCGACGAGGGTATGGCCCACTTCATCGAGCACTCCCTCTTCAAAGGCACCGAGCGGCGCCGCGCCCACCACATTCTGAACCGCATCGACGGGGTGGGGGGCGAGCTCAACGCCTTCACCACCAAGGAGGAGACGGCCCTCTACGCCACCTCGCTGCGCGAGCACCTGGGGCGCTGCCTCGAGCTCTTTGCCGACATTCTGTTCCACAGCACCTTTCCCGAGGCCGAGATCGAGAAGGAGAAGGACGTGGTGCTGGAGGAGATCAACAGCTACAACGACTCGCCGTCGGAGCTGATCTTCGACCAGTTCGAGGAGCTGGCCTACGAGGGTCACCCGCTGGCGCACAACATCTTGGGCAGCAAGCGCAACGTGCGCCGCTTCACGGCCGAGCGGCTGCGCCGTCACCTGCAGGCCTGCTACACACCCTCGCGCATGGTGGTCACCGTGGCGGGCGACGTGCGCTTCGACCAACTGGTGCGCATGTGCGAGCACTACTTCGGCGCCTACGGCAACCATCCCTCGGCGGTCGACCGGTCGGAGCGGCCGGTGTTCCGGCGGTTCGAGCGCCATGTGAACCGCCACACCCACCAGGCCCACCTGCTGCTGGGCTGCGAGGCGCCGGATGTCTACCACCGCGACAAGACCGCCTTCACGCTGATGAACAACCTGTTGGGAGGTCCGGCTATGAACTCGCGCCTCAATGTGGCCATCCGCGAGCGCTACGGCTTCTGCTACACCGTCGAGTCGCAGTACGTGCCGCTGTCGGACACGGGCCTTTTCTACATCTATGCCGGCGTCGACCTCGGCGCTCAGGAGCGGGTGGTGGAGCTGATCAAGCAGGAGTTGCGCCGCACGGCCGACACGCTGCTCAGCGAGCGCCAGCTGCGCCGCGTGCAGCAACAGTTCATTGGCCAGATGGCAGTCAACAACGACCTTGGCCTCAACGAGATGCAGAGCATCGGCAAGGCCTTCCTCAACTTCGACCACGTCGACACCCTCGAGGAGATGAACGCCGACATCATGGGCGTCACGGCCGCCGACCTGCAGCGGGTGGCGCAGGAACGTTTCGGCGACGAGTGCTTTTCGCTGCTAATCTACGGTAACTGACTGTGATTATGATACTGACCGATCATCCCTGGTCCTTCGTGCTGCTCTGCCTGCTGGCGGGCGTGGCCTACGCTGCGGTGCTCTACTTTGTGGGGCGGCAGCCGGTGGGGCGCGGGTGGCGATGGGCGCTGGCGGCGCTGCGGTGTGTGGCGGTGTCGGCCATCGCTTTCCTGCTCCTGGCCCCCATGACGCGCCAGACGGTCACCGAACGGCAGAAGCCCCACCTGGTGCTGGCGCAGGATGTGTCGCAGTCGGTGCGTCGCAGTGCCGACTCGGCGTTCTCGCTCCAGGCGCTGGTGCCGGAGCTCGAGGAGCGCTTCCGTGTCAGCTATGTGCCTTTCGGCACCGAGGGCTCGACCGATATAGGGGCGGTGCTCGACCGCTACCGCGGCGACGACGTGGCCGCCCTGGTGCTGGCCAGCGACGGCCTTCACAACCGTGGCACCTCGCCCACCAGCGCTGCCGAGGGGCTGGCGTTCCCGGTGCATTGTGTGGCCCTGGGCGACACCACCCCGCAGCGCGACGCCCTGCTGGCCGACCTGCGCTGCAACCGCATCGCCCTCTCGGGCACCACGTTCCCGGTCGAGGTCACCGTGGCGGCCTCGCTGCTGAAGGGACTCAGTTCGCACATCACCGTCCACGACGGCGAGGGACGCCAGCTGGCATCGCTGCCGGTGGCGATCGATGACGACGATTTTTCGGCCACATACAGCCTTCTTCTCCAGGCCGACCGGGCCGGCATGCAGCGCTACGTGGTGGCCCTCGCTGCGGTCGACGGGGAGCGCTCGCTGGAAAACAACCGGCTGACGTTCTACGTCGACGTCATCGATGCCCGCCGCCATGTGGCCATCCTGGCCCATGCGCCGCATCCGGACCTGGGTGCCCTCAAGCGGGCCATCGAGAGTAACCCCAACTTCGAAGTCGAAGTGGTGATGGCCGACGAGGCCGAGCGGGGCCGCTGGAAGGCCGAGGGGGTCGACATGGCGGTGCTGCACAACCTGCCTTCGGCGGCTCATCCCTCGATTGCCTTTGCCGACGGGTTGCCGCAACTGTTCGTCATCGGCACTCAGACCGACCTGGGACGCTTCAACGCGCTGCACTCGGGGTTGGAGATCGTGGCCAAAGCCCGGCGGCTGAACGAGGTGACCGCCCTCTGGCGCAGCGAGTTCTCTCTCTTCTCGCTCGACGAAGGCGACGCTTCGATCCTCGAGTCGCTCCCGCCGCTGACGGCCCCATTCGGCGAAAGCCGGCTGGGCGCCGGGGTGCAGACCCTCTTGGTGGCCCGCCTGGCCCAGATCGACACCCGCCAGCCCCTGGTGGCCGCCAGTGTCCAGAACGGGCAACGCCGCGCCTGGATCTGGGGCGAGGGCCTCTGGCGTTGGCGCCTGGCCGACTATCAGATGCACAAGAGCCACGAGCATGTGGACCGACTGGTGTCGCAGCTCGTCACCTTCACCGCCATGCAGTCGTCGCGCGAACGCCTGCAAGTGGAGGCCCAACGCAGCTACGACGAGGGTGAACCCGTGGCGCTTAGGGCGGTGCTGTATAACGAAAACTTTGAGGCTGTGAACGATAGTGAGGTGAAACTGGAGTTGAAAGGCGACTCGTTGCAGGCCGAATACCCCTTCCGTCGGGCGGCTGGTGGCTACAGCCTCTCGCTGCCACCTCTCAAAGAAGGCCTCTATCGCTACCGCGCTTCCACCCCCGACGGGTTGACCTCGGAGGGCAGTTTTGCCGTCGAAGCCATCCGCTTGGAACAGCGTCGCACGTCGGCCGACCACACGTTGCTGGCCACGGTGGCCCGTCTGACAGGCGGTGTGGTGGTGCCACCCGACGGAATGGCCCCGCTGATGGACAGCCTGGCCACGCTGAAACCCACCCTGTATAGCCACACACGCTACGCCGAGTTCCTGCGTTTGCCGCTGGTGCTGGCCCTGATCATCCTCCTCTTGGCGGCGGAATGGGCGCTGCGCAAATACCACGGTACACTATGAAGCGGTCGCCTATAGTACGTGAAATGGGCACGTTGCTGAGTGGTAACGTGTTGGCCCAGCTGATCTCGCTGGTGGCATACTTCGCCTTGACGCGCATCTTCTCGAGCGATGACTATGGCCTCTTCGCCATCTTCTACTCCTATATCGAGGTCCTGATCATCCTGAGCACCTGCAAATATGAGCTGGCGGTGGTCAAAGCCGACTCCGATGCCGAGGCTAGGGATGTGGCAGACTTTACGTTGAGGCTGAATGCTATGGTCTCGTTCCTGCTGTTGACGGTGGTGCTTGTGCTGTGGCAGACGGACTCGCTGCCGGGCAACTTCGGCCAGTTGGGCTGGATGGTGATGCTGATACCGCCGATGGTCTACTTCAGCGGCACCTCGCGTATTTACCGAGCTATTTACAATCGGTTGCACCGCTACCGCACCATGGCCCTCTCAGAGACGGTCAATGCGGCCGCTGCCGCCGTCTTGAAGGTGGGTTTGGGCCTGCTTGGGGTGCTCCAGGCCGGCCTGCCGGTGGGCACTGTGGCAGGCCGTGCGGTGGGAAACCTCGTCTATCGCTACCGCCTGGGGCAGACCGGTATGGCTCCGCGGTTGACCACACGCTGGAGTGAAGGCTGCCATGCGGCCCGCAAGCATCGCAACTTTCCCCTCTTTGTGGCCTCCAAGGATTTCGTCAACAGCCTCTCCTCCAACCTGCCGTTCCTCTGGCTGGCCCTCTATTTCGACCGGGCAGACGTGGGTTTGTTCAGCCTTGCGCTGACGTTCACCTTCCGACCGGTCAACATTCTGAACGTGGCGTTCGAGCAGGTGCTCTACGCCCGCACGGCCGAGGCGGTGCGCAGCCGCCAGCCTATCGGCCGCATGATCGGCCGTTTTCTGCTGGCGATCAACGCGGTGGCCCTGCCTGTGGCGGTGCTTGGATGGGTGGTGGCCGAGCCTCTCTTTGCCTTCTGCTTCGGGTGGGAGGGGTGCGGAGTCTACGTCAGGGCGCTGATTCCGTGGGTCTATGTGATGCTGAGCAGCACCTCGCTGATGTTCATCAGCAACGTCTTCTCCACCCAGCGGGTCGAGTTCGGCTTCTATCTGGTGCTCCTGGCGCTGCGGGTGGCAGCCATTGCGGCTGGCATCGCGGCCGGGAGTTTCCTGACGGCCATACGTCTCTATGCAGCAGCAGGGACGCTTGTGGCAGCGTCCCTGCTGGTGTGGTACCTTTGGCAGGTGAGGCGTTACGAGCTTACTCGGCGTACATGCTGAGGAACATTACCAGAGACTCTTCCATTGCGGTGCCTTTACCGATGGTGATGCGGTAGATTGACTCGCCTTTAATCACACTAGGGGCATAGTCGATGGTCATTAGCAAATCGGTATTGACACCCGGCACGAGAGTGAAATTCTCGGAGGTCCAAGGACAACTATATGTTCTGCAGCTGCCTGAATAGCAAATTTCCAGTGTTTTCAGCTCGTTAGGACCTGACACAAGATCCACTTTCATGACGGTCGGAAGTTCCTGCTCGGTCTTGTTCACCATGTAGAAATTGACCTGAGCCATATCGTTGCTGATCTGGTTTCTGTCCGGATGGAAGTGAATGGTGTCGCCGGCAGCCATCGTCTGGTTGTTGTACTGGAAGGCGTAGAGCGACGAAGCAATCGTGGGGTCCGGTTCGGGATCGGGCGTTTCCGGGGTGGGATCGCAGGCTGTCAGGCTCAGAGCTACAATACTCATGGCCACCATGGCCACATGTTTGAAGATGTTTTTCATAATGCTGTTTATTAATTGATGTTTGTTAATCCAGTTTCAGCACGGCCAGGAAGGCGCTCTGCGGCACCTCCACATTGCCCACTTGGCGCATGCGTTTCTTGCCCTCTTTCTGTTTCTCGAGCAGTTTGCGCTTGCGCGTGATGTCGCCGCCGTAGCACTTGGCCGTCACGTCCTTGCGCACCTGCCGCACCGTCTCGCGGGCGATGATCTTGCTGCCGATGGCGGCCTGGATGGCCACGTCGAACTGTTGGCGCGGGATCAGGTCCTTCAGCTTCTCGCACATCTTGCGGCCGATGGGGTAGGCGTTGTCCACATAGGTCAGCGTGCTCAGGGCGTCCACGGGGTCGCCGTTGAGGAGTATCTCCAGTTTGACCAGCTTCGACGGCTGGTAGCCGTTGATGTAGTAGTCGAACGAGGCGTAGCCCTTCGAGATGCTCTTCAGCTTGTCGTAGAAGTCGAACACCACCTCGCCCAGCGGCAGGTCGAAGGTGATCTCGATACGGTCGGTGGTGAGGTAGTTCTGGTTCTTCAGCTGGCCGCGTTTGTCCATGCAGAGCTTGATGACCGGCCCGATGAAGTCGGCCTTGGTGATGATCTGTGCGTGGATGTAGGGCTCGTAGACCTCGGCTATGTTGTTCGGCTCGGGCATGCCGCTGGGGTTGTAGACGTCCAGCTCGCTGCCGTTGGTCAGTTTCACTTTGTACTGCACGTTGGGCACCGTGGTGATGACGTCCATGTTGAACTCGCGCGTCAGTCGCTCTTGCACGATCTCCATGTGCAGCAGGCCGAGGAATCCGCAACGGAAGCCGAAGCCCAGGGCCAGCGACGACTCGGGCTCGAAGGTGAGCGAGGCGTCGTTGAGCTGCAGCTTCTCCAGGCTGGCGCGCAGCTCCTCGTAGTCGTCGGTGTCGACCGGGTAGACACCGGCGAAGACCATCGGTTTGACGGCCTCGAAGCCCTCGATGGGCGCCTCGCAGGGCGTGGCCACGTGGGTGATCGTGTCGCCCACGCGCACCTCCTTCGAGGTCTTGATGCCGCTGATGATGTAGCCCACATTGCCCGCCGAGAGCTCTTTGCGGGGTTCCATGTTGAGGCGGAGCACACCCACCTCGTCGGCGTCGTACTCGCGGCCCGTGGAGAAGAACTTGACGTGGTCGCCCGTCTTGAGGGTGCCGTTCATGATGCGGAAGTAGCTGATGATGCCGCGGAAGGGGTTGAACACCGAGTCGAACACCAGTGCCTGCAGCGGTGCCGCGGGGTCGCCCTCGGGGGCGGGGATGCGCTCCACGATGGCGTCCAGTATCTCCTGCACCCCTTGGCCCGTCTTGGCCGAGCAGCGCAGGATGTCGTCGTGCGAGCAGCCCAGCAGATCCACGATCTCGTCGGCCACCTCCTCGGGCATGGCGCTGTCGAGGTCGATCTTGTTCATCACCGGTATGATCTCCAGGTCGTTCTCCAGGGCCAGGTAGAGGTTGGAGATGGTCTGGGCCTGGATGCCCTGTGTGGCGTCGACCACCAGCAGGGCGCCCTCGCAGGCGGCGATGGCGCGCGAGACCTCGTAGCTGAAGTCCACATGGCCCGGCGTGTCGATCAGGTTGAGCACGTAGTTGTGGTAGTTCATCTGGATGGCGTGGCTCTTGATGGTGATGCCGCGCTCCTTCTCCAGATCCATGTCGTCGAGCACCTGGTCCTGCATCTCGCGGGCGCTTACGGTGTTGGTCACCTCCAGCATGCGGTCGGCCAATGTGCTCTTACCGTGGTCGATATGGGCTATTATGCAGAAGTTGCGAATATTTTTCATCGCTGCAAAAATACGCAAAAAAATTGACATGGAGAGCCACCCTCCAGGCATCCCCCAGGCATCCTCCAAGCATCATCTAGGCATCCACCAGGCCTGCCGCCCTCGGGAATGCCAGTAAAAACGGGCCTTTGTGCATCTTTTGCCGTTTTGTCGGTGGTTGCCTTTTGGGGGGCGGGTTTCATTAATTAACATTATTTATGAATTTTCTCCGCCCCTCGGGGCGGCCGTGTCAGCGGGCGATGCTGAGGGTGGCCACGCTCAGGCGCAGCCCCTCGACGGGGCGCAGGGCGTCGATGCAGGCCCCGAGGGTGGCGCCGGTGGTCAGCACGTCGTCCACCAGCAGCACGTGGCGCCCGGCCAGCCGCTCGCCGTGGCGCAGGCTGAAGGCGCCCTCGACGTTGGCCGCCCGGCGCGAGGCCCGCTGGAGGCTCTGCTGGCGCGTGTAGCGATGGCGCACCACGGCGCCCGTCACCACCGGGCGCGGCATGACCTCGGCGATGCCGCGGCAGAGGAGCTCGCTCTGGTTGTAGCCCCGTTGCAGCCGCCGCCACCAGTGCAGCGGCACCGGCACCAGCAGCTCGACGTCGTCGAAACGGCCGCTTCGCAGCAGCTCCAGCCCCAGTTGACGGCCCATCAGCAGGCATAGTTCGCTGTTGCTGTGGAACTTCATGGCGTGCACCACCCGCTGCACGGTGTCCTCCTTGTGGAAGGTGTAGAGTGACATGGCGGCCGCCAGCGGGTAGCGCCCGGCCAGCAGACGTTCGGTCGTGTTGTCGGCCTGCGGGGCGGTGCAGGTGGCGCCGAGCGAGGCAAGGCAGTCGAGACAGAGCTGCCGCTCGCCGACGGTCAGCACCTGGCCGCAGACGGCGCAGGTCGACGGGAAGACGACGTGGTAGAGTGCCGACAGGGGATTCATGGCCTAGGGAAGGAAGAGGCAGCTGTCGCCGTAGCTGAGAAAGCGGAAACCGTGGTCGAGGGCGTAGCGGTAGCACTCGCGCCAGCGGTCGCCGATGAGGGCCGAAACGAGCAGGAGCAGCGTGCTCTTGGGCTGGTGGAAGTTGGTCACCAGGCCGTCGACCACGCGGTAGCGGTAGCCCGGGGCGATCATCAGGCGCGTCTCGCCGACCAGGGTGTCGGAGTGCTGGCGGTCCAGGCGGCGCAGCACGTTGTCCAGGGCCTCCGTGCGCTCCAGCGGTGTGAGGGTGTAGGGGTCCCACTGGTCCACCTGCATCGCGGCCTCAGGCTCCTGCTGCAGGCTCACTCCGTACCAGTAGAGGCTCTCCAGCGTGCGCACCGAGGTGGTGCCTACGGCCACCAGCGGCTGCTCGTGCCGCCGCAGTTTCTCGATCAGGGCCCGCTCCACCACCACGTGCTCCGTGTGCATCTCGTGCTCGCCGATGGTCTCGGTCGAGACGGGCTTGAAGGTGCCGGCGCCGACGTGCAGGGTGACGTACTCGGTGTGGAAGCCCTCGCTCCGCATGCGCTCGAGCAGCGGGGGGGTGAAGTGCAGGCCCGCCGTGGGCGCTGCCACCGAGCCGTCGTGGTGTGCGTAGACGGTCTGGTAGCGCTCGGCGTCGCTCGCCTCGGCGTCGCGGCCCAGGTAGGGCGGCAGGGGGATGACGCCGGCGGCCTCGATGACCTCGGCAAAGGTGTGTCCGCCGTCCCAGTTGAAGTCAACCACCCAGGCGTTGCCCACGGCCTCGCGGCGCGTGGCGGTAAGTTGAAAGTTGAAAGATGAAAGTTGAAAGTTGAGGGTCAGGGGGCCTTCTTTCCACTTTTTGTTGTTGCCGATGAAGCAGGTCCACGTGCAGCGCTCGCGCTGGGCGAAGGCCTCGGTGACGTCCATGCCGTGCGCCTCGAGGCAGAACACCTCGACGACGGCCCCCGTCTCTTTGCGGAAGAGCAGGCGGGCGTGGATGACACGTGTGTCGTTGAAGACCAGCATGGCCCCCGCAGGCAGCAGGGTGGGGAGGTCGTAGAAGTGGTGCTCGCTGATGGTGTCGCCCTTGAGACAGAGCAACTTGGAGTGGTCGCGTTCGGGCAGGGGGTAGCGCGCAATGCGGTCGTCGGGCAGGGGGTAGTCGTAGTCCTCGATGCGGAGGCTCTTCAGCTCATTCAGCATGGTGCTTTTTTTCTCTGTGTGAAAAGAGACAAGACGATGTACCACAGGATGATGACCGAGATGGCAATCCAGTTGCGCAGCAGTCCGATGATGATGGCACAGACGATCAAAAAGATGTATTGTATGCTGTTGGTCTTCCACGAGAGGTCCTTGAAGTTGAACTTCAGCGAGAAGAGCGGCAGCTCGCTCACCATCAGCACGTTGGTGACCATCGCAACGGCGGCCACCAGGATGCCGGTTGTCAGGCTCGTCACCCCGAGTCCCGACAGGGCAAGACCGACCCAGATGAGGGCGTTGCTGGGTACCGGCAGGCCGAGGAAGGAGTGCGACTGGCGGGTGTCGATGTTGAACTTGGCTAGACGATAGGCCGCGAAGAGGGGGAGCAACACGAAGGGAAGCATGACGAGGAACACGCCCCACTGCGGCAAGAGGTCGCGCATGGGCAGCTCGACGATCTTCACCATCAGGAAAGCGGGGGCCACTCCCGAGGTGACAACGTCGGCCAGCGAGTCGAGTTGCTTGCCCAGGTCGGAGGGCACCTGCAGGGCTCGGGCGGCCAGGCCGTCAAAGAAGTCGAGGAAGATGCCGGCACAAATCCACAATGCCGCCATACGTGTGTCGCCCAATGCCAGCGAGGCAAAGACAGACTCCACGCCGCAGAAGAGGTTGCCGAGCGTGATGAGGTTGGGAATAAAACGCCTAATCATCCGGTTGTGTCAGGGTTCAGTCGTTGTACAGCTTCACGATGAGTTTGAAGTCCGGGTCGTCCCAGTACTCGCGGAACTCGGTGTCGACAATGGCTTTGCGCTTGTACTCGTAGTCGTCGTCGATGGAAGCCTTGAGGTTCTTGAAGCAGTTGGTCTTGTCGCCGAGGCGGGCGTAGGCCACTGCGCGCAGGTAGTTGACGTCCTTGTTCTGGTCGAGGCAGCAGTCGAGGGTGCGGATGGCGTTGCCCGTCTCCTCGTTCATCAGCTGGGCAAAGGCCAGGTTGTAGGTGCAGGGGTTGGCCTTGAGGGTCTTCTCGGCCTCGCTGTAGTTGCCGCGCTTGAGGTTGAGGATGGGCATGTTGGCGTCGGCGTCGGTGCTACCCTGGCGCTTGGCCTCCTCGAAGTAGTACTTTGCCAGCGTGTAGTCCTTGCGACCCAGGCAGAGCAGGCCCGTGTTGTTGAGCACGTCGGGATTGTGAGGGTTGAGGTCGCGGGCCACCTTCAGGTAGCGGTCGGCCTCGTCGTAGTCGTCCAGGTAGAAGGCCACGGCGCCGGCGTTGTTCCAGGCGGCCCACTCTTGCGGGTGGTTCTCGGTGGCCCACTTGTAGTACTTCATCTTGGTGTCGTAGTTGTAGTTGATGTAGGCGGTGTACATCAGCTCGTCGAAGCTCAGCTTGGCGGGGTTGATCTGGGCCTGTTTGGCCAGCTCGGCGTCGGTCTTGCGGGCCTCGCTGTAGTAGAGCGCGATCTGCGCACGGCGCAGGTTGGGGAAGATCTCGTCGTTCAGTTCGGTGTAGACCTCGGCCATGTTGCGGATCATCTGCTCGCGTTTGATGAGGTTCTGCTGCGTCTCCACGATGTTGATGATGGCGTGTTTGTCCTGTATCTCGGAGCCTTCAACCATCACGACGAAGTGCACCCAGTCCTCGCCCGAGGCGCGGGTGGTGATGATCATCTGCTTGCGCTGCTCGTATTTGTAGTACTCCACGTCCTTGGCCTTGGCTCGACGGGCCATGATGGTGAGCACTTCGTCCAGTATTTTGTTCAGCTGAGCGGTGGCCACGTCGGCGCGGTTCTTCGACACGCCCACGTTGCCCGTCTCCTCACCCTCGGGCGAGGCCCAGCCCGTGATGCTGATTTGCTTCGGCAGACCCTGCTCCAGCATGACGCGTTTCAGGTGCTGCAGCTGCCCCTGGGCATCGAATGTCTGGTTCATCGAGAAGTTCCAGTCCAGCTCCGACGTGCCGCCCTCGAAGTAGATGTCGGCCGTCTCGACGATGCCTTGCGTCTTGTTGTAGTTGATCGGCGAGATGGATATGTTGCCTTTGATGTCAACCCACGACGAGGTGTTGTTGACTCCGTCGGAGATGAGCACCGTGTTGAACTCCAGGCCCTTGCTGTCGCGCAGCACGTCTTCGGCCACCCGGGCGTCCTCGTTGGTGTTGGCCGCTTTGTAGCCCACGGGGGTCAGGGTGATGCGTCCGGTCTCCATGCCGGGCTTGAAGTCGAAGATGTCGCTGTAGGTGAAACGGCCACCGTTCTGGTAGTTGATCACCGTGCCGTCGCCCTCGACGTTCTCTCCCTTGAGGGTCAGAGGCTCCAGCGGGATGGATCCGCCCTCCCAGTAGAAGACCGGCTGGATGAAGACGGCGCAGTTCTTGTCGAAGTACTTCTCGGGCACCGCGCCGGTGAACTTCACCACCACCTTCTCGTCCATCGTCTCCACGGGGTTCGGGTTGGCGGCATAGCGCACGCGGCCGCTATTGCTTTTCATTTTTTTCAGCCCGTTGCAGCCCGTCAAAAGCACGCAGCAGAGCGTCAAAACCCAAAGTGTTCGTCTCATTGTATGTGTCATTCGTTTGTTTATATACATCATTACCAGTCACATACGGCTTGTTTGCACCAGCCGTGGCGACCTTCTTTCAATCTGCAAATATACGTTTTTTTTGTGACATGGCAAAATTATTTTTCAGTTCGCGTCCCGCTCGCGTTGTGAAGAGTGGGTGAAGCGGGAGGTGCGAGACGCACGAAAGACGGAAGCAAGCGCCACCCACTGCCCACTGTCCACCACCCATCCATTTAACTTAATTTAAGTCAAAAAATTAGATCGTGCACGTGAAGGGAGCCTCCAGTGGAGGCTTCCGATAGCGAAGCGGAGAACGACCCCCACCGCGGGGTCGTCGGCGCAACGCGCCGATGCTGCGATCCGAAAACGCAGCCCTAAACATCAATATTAAGTTAATTTAAGTCAAAAAATTA
>OCVV011069792.1_pt1 | contig 15843 bp, 8 predicted proteins | sample 1539721 | NCBI WGS metagenome assembly OCVV01 (sample SAMN02144230, study PRJEB22623) | gut metagenome | biome: sheep rumen | host: Ovis aries | place: New Zealand
TCTATACAGACAACTGCAAACAGGTTAATATGCTTTCAGACGAACAGGCAGGAATACTTTTCAAGTCCATGCTTTCATACGCCCAGACAGGCGAAGAACCTGAATTTGATGACGATATAGTCAGAATTGTATTCAGTTTCATATCCGCACAAATGGACAGGGATAACCTGAAATATGAGGAAACTTGCAGAAAAAGAGCCGAAGCAGGAAAAAAAGGCGGTGCGCCGAAAGGAAATAAAAATGCAAGCAAAACAAGCAATTGCTTTTCAAAACAACCAAAACAACCCGATACAGATAAAGATACAGATACAGATACAGATAAAGATACAGATAAAGATAAAGATACAGATACAGATAAAGATACAGAGAAAGAGACAAAGAGAGATACAGATATAAATATCATTCCCCCCTCCCCTTCTGTTCTTGAAATTCTTGATTTATTCAATGAAATATGCATATCCTATCCGAAAGCAAAAAATATCTCAGATTCAAGGGAAAATGCCGTAAAATCAATACTCAGTGCCTACGGAAAAGAAAAAATCCGTGAAGTATTTGAAAAAACCGAAAAATCATCTTTTCTGAAAGGCTTTAATCAGAGAAACTGGACGGCAAGCTTTGACTGGATTATGAACAGCGCAAACTTTGTGAAAATACTTGACGGAAATTATGACGACAAACCACAGCCACCTCCTCAGAATGATGACTATGACGAAAGCATATGGGGACAGATTATATAAACGGCATACAGATTTTATCTCAGGGATATTATATTCAAAATTTTCAGTTAAAAATGTAGAAAATTGTGTTGTGAATTTCTTGACTTATTGTGAAATTTGTGGTATAATGTAATGGCGTTGAAAACAAAACAGTTAATTGTAAACGTAATTCTTTTAATGTAAATCAATAACTCAGGAGGATATCATGGGAATTAAAGAAAAAAATTTGGAAGCTCTTATTTTGGAGTTGCTTGATTCATCACAGGAAGTACAAAGAAAAATACGCAGTATTTGCAGTACATCTGAAAAATTTCGGGAAAACTCCCAGACTGTTTCTCCCGTCAGGAAAAAATTTGATGATTCTGAAACCGAAAGGCTAAAAAATCAGCTCCGTCAGTCTCAGGCTGAATATCAGCAGGCTTCCGCAAAAGCACAGAAATATGAAAGCTTGTATTTACAGCTTCAATCAGAATACAACGGGCTTAAATCCGAAAACAAAAATTCTGAAGATAAAATCTCCCGCCTTGAAAGCAATCTGAAAAAAATAAAATCAGAATCCGAAATTACTGAGAAACGTTTCAGGGATTTGAAAAACGATTACCTTAATATACAGGAAAATCAACAGAATTTATCTGCATCTCTTGCAAAGGCAAATGATAATATCCAAAAATTAAAAGAACGTTTTGACAAACCTGTTATACTTCTTGAAAAATACAAGTCGCTTCCCGCAACAATCAGGACCGGACTTTCAGATGTTGTATGCGATAAAAACGAAATACTGTTTATTGCATCATTTTCTGCTTCCGAACATCTGAAAGCAGTATGGACATATACAAAAAAACTTGCAGGTTCAAACGGTGACGAAAGCAGTATAGAAGTATTAAAAGATATTTTTGACTATTTCTTTGAAATTTTTAACAGTTCACTGCGTCAGCCAATGTATGTAAGGGATAACGTTGAAGTCGGATATTCATTTGATGATGATAAGTACGACAGATGTACAGGAAGTGCTACGTCAGGAAAGATTTCGCAGGTTATTATGAGAGGCTATAAATCAGTAAATACAGGAGCTGTCATTTGCCGTTCTTTAGTCCGTGTATAGGAGTTGAGACAGTATGGAAAAAAGAAATGATGTTTTTCCTGATAAAAACATAATGTATCTATCTCAAAGTATGAGCTTTGTTAATTCAAACGGTATTGCTGTTAAAGATTTTTATCTTTTACACATCACCAATATATGCTATGATGAACAAGCACCGAAAAAAGAAGCCCTTGAAAACGTACTGTCATCACTGAAAATGGATGGTATCAATTTCATTTTCCTGATTGTCGGTCAGAAAGAAAAAGTTGATTGTTATTACGGTATTTCAAAAGACCTGAATTGCGATAAAGAACTTGACTTTGAAATAAAGGATATCGGCGACTCAATTCTTATGCCCTCAATTCAGGGAAATTTCCGTGGAAGCCGTGTTCAGGCTGTTGGCAATGATGAGAAGAAACGTATACTTGATATTCTTTCAGAAATGCCCGAAGCAGGTGTGATTGAAGGTGTTCCGGGAGCAAATAAGGACGATGAAAAATATCAGGGTATCGACCGTCTTATCAACGTAATGTACGGAGATTCATATTGTTTTCTTGTTGTCGCAAAACCTCTGAACACCGATGCTGTTATTCAGATACAGGAAAACCTTTATAAGTTTTATGATGATAATGCACCATTTGCCAAGCTGAGTATTCAGACGGGAAAAGGCAGTAATATCGGGAAATCTGATTCTTCAACAAAAGGAACAAGCAGTACCGACGGCTCATCAGGTTCAACAACAGATACAAACGGCAGTTCCACAAGCGATACGCATACCAAGGGCGAAAATCACAGTAAATCTGAGGGTACATCAAACGGTACAGGAACAAGTACTGGCAGCAACAGTAACAGTAATTCAACTTCCCATAGCGGTTCAGAAAGTACAAGTGACGGTGACAGCAAATCCGACTCTCATCAGACAGGTACAAATGAATCCCATTCCAGAACAATAGGCACAAGCACCTCCAAAACAGAAAGCAACAGCTCCACAACAGGTACAAACTCAGGCACTTCCGAATCCAGTACATCAACAGTTGAGTATGTGAACCGTAAGGTTCAGGATTTTATGAAGTTCATGGACGACATTGTTTTTCCACGCCTTGATTATGGCAAGGGCAAAGGTACATTCCTGACTTCCATGTGTGTATTTGCATCTGAGCCGACATCTCTGCAAAAAATCAAGAATACCGTTACTGCATTGTATTCAGGCGAGAACGGAAACAAAATACCTTTGCAGTCATTTGATGTCTGGCAGGCTGCTAAACAGGCATTTTCTTCTTTTCAGCTTCCCTGCGGGCATTATATCTTTGATGATGAGGAAAAGTATCTTACACATTTCGCAATGCATCATTTCATCAGCAAGGAAGGACTGTCCCATTTCGGCAACTGGATTACCACCAATGAACTTGGCATGATTGCAGGACTTCCCCAGAAAGAAGTTGTCGGATTAAGTCTGAATGAAGAAGTTGAATTTGGACTGAATTTTGAAAAGCCTGAACAGCCTGAAAACCGCATTGAACTTGGCTGCCTTATACAGAACGGAAATATATTGCAGGAAAGCCCTGTTTATCTCGATAAAGCTGATTTGGACAAGCATATTTTTGTCGCAGGTGTAACGGGCAGCGGTAAAACTACCACCTGCCAGACCATACTTACAAAGGCGGATATTCCGTTTCTTGTCATTGAACCTGCAAAAACCGAATACCGTGTTATGATTCATGAACATAAAGATTTGCTGATATTTACACTCGGAGATAATCAGACGACCCCTTTGCGTATGAATCCTCTGATGTTCTATGAGCATGAGAGTATAACTTCCCGTGTGGATATGCTGTGCGCCTGCATTGAGTCGGCTTTTGACATGGAAGCGGCAATACCGCAGATTATTGAACAGGCTTTATATAAAAGCTATGAGGAAAAAGGCTGGAATATCTACACAAACAGAAACAGCCGTCATAAACAGCCGTTTGACGGTACGGGAAAAGCATTTCCGACTATTTCCGATTTGATTGCAAACTGCGAAAGAGTTGTACAGGAACAAGGCTTTGATGAACGGCTGAAAAATGACTATATCGGTTCTATCAGGGCAAGGCTTCTCGGACTTAAAAACGGTGGAAAGGGATTCTTGCTGGATACACAAAATTCTGTTGATTTTATAGATTTACTTGACCATAAAGTAGTATTTGAACTTGAAAATATCAGGAGCAGTGCCGAAAAATCGCTGATTATGGGATTTATTCTTATCAATCTGTCGGAAGCAATCCGTGAAAAATCCAGAGATACAGTTAAATTTCAGCATATAACACTTGTGGAAGAAGCCCACCGACTTCTCAGCAAACATTCCTCAGGCGATAATCTGAGCAAAAAGCAGAGCGTGGAAATGTTCTCTGATATGCTTGCCGAAATCAGAAAATACGGAGAATCACTTGTTATTGTCGACCAGATACCAAATAAGCTGACACCCGATGTCCTGAAAAACACCAACACCAAAATTATTCACCGTATCTTTGCGGCAGATGATAAAGAAGCTGTCGGCAATACCATTATGCTGAAAGAAGAACAGAAAGACTTCCTCTCCAATCTTCCCACAGGACGGGCTGTCTATTTTACCACCGGAACGGAGAAAGCTGTTCAGATTCAGATTAAATCCTCTACGGATACTTCTGCCAAACCCCCGTCAGATGATGAAATTCGTACGAGTGCTATTAAGTATTATCTCGACCATTACCGCATTGGCTTGTATATGGGGCTGGAACTGTTCAGCAAAAAACCGACTGCAAGACAGTTTGCCTGTATCCGTGAGCTGAATAACGGATTGATAAACACTTGGAATATCGAATACCTTGATTGCAGGAAAAAACTGTCAGCGGAGACACTTGCCGATATTAAACGGATTGTTGATGTTATCGGTATTGAATGTCTTTGCAATTATATGTTCAGGTATGAAAAAGTAACCGAATTGCTGATGTATATCAGAATCACGTTTATGTAAAGGAGCGAATAATTATGGGTTGGTTCAGTAGTGCAATAAGCAGTGTAGGAAGTGCGTTAAGTTCAGTTGGAAGTGCTATTTGCCGTGGAGTGAGTTCTCTTTGCACAGCAATTGCAGGAACATCATTGGGCGGTGCAATCGGCGGTGTTGTATCAAAACTTGTTGAGAAAGTCGGCGTTGCTTTCCCTCCGCTTGAAATTATCAATGCAATTATTATTGTAGCTGATATTGTTTCAAAAATCGCTCAGGCTGTTGGTATAAAGGACAAGGAAAAGGACGAACCTGACGAACTTGCCATGAAAGCAGAAGAATCAGACAAAAAACCCGAAGATTTTGATTCCACGGAAGCGTATATCAGGCATCTTCAGGAAGAAATCAAACTGTCCGATGAAGAAAAGGACAAGCTGAAAAATATGGACGAGGAAAAACGTTCCGCTTACCGTGCAACAGGTATATATCTCTATACAAAATGTATCAATGAAAAGCTCGGATTTGATACAACAGGCTTGAAGAATCCTGAACTTATCGGGATTACTGTTGATATTCTGACTGACCTTGCAAAGCTGAATAAAATCCTCTCTCCAACGGATTTCGTAGTATACAGCAAGCATTTGCAGTCAGCAGGCTTGTCATTGAATGATTTCTCAAACTATCTGCATAATAAAACCTCCGATTTCAGCACATATAAAAAAGTTCAGGATACACTGGTCGGAGCAATGAAGGAAATTGAACCGAATATTTCAAAAGATGATATTATACAGAAATTCAGCGAAATTAATATCGAGGTGTAAGAAAAAATGACTATTTTTCATTGCCTGTTCCGGATAAGGGGCAATATGATAATGTCCCTGCTGTATGATGCAGGGAAGCTGAAGATACTGAAATTCAAAGGAAAAAAAGCTGTTCCGCTTACAGATACATTCTGGGACGAGTGGAAAGAATATGCAGGAATGTGCAGTGGCGATACAGTTGATTTCTGCTTGATTTATGACGAAAAGCCCGTTGTTGATGTTGCTCTCATGTCTGCACAGTGCGAAAGTAAGAATTGTATATGGAGCAGAAATAAAATAAATGAGGCTCTCAATTTTCTCGAAATAAGAGAGCCGACAAAAATATACAGCGAAAATGGAATATTTCTGCTTAAAATCGGGAATTTCATGAATGTAAAAGAGAAAGATATTATCTCAATGAAAGCATGGTATGCCAAAGCCGAAAAAGATTCCGTACAGGCTGAAAACATTCCGCTGAAAACAACAGCTCTGATACAGCACTATAAAGGTGAACTTCAATTATACAAGGAGAGTTATGAGAAATGAAAGCTGAAACAAAATCGGTAAGTCATGTAATTCTGCGTGATAATATATTGGAACAGATTAAACACGCTGAACTTTACAGCACTTTCAGAAAAACTATAAATAATGCAGTTGAAAATTGTTTTAATGCAAAGTGGATTGGCTTTTCCTACAATGGAGCAAAAGGCTACTGGAATAAAGAAACACAGGTTGCTGTTCCTGTTCAATCGTCATATGGCAGTCTTGCCTCACAATATTTTGACATCAACAGTTCTAAAATTGGTGAAACTAATGTTAAAAAGCTTTTTGGTTTGCAAAGTGAGTGTCCATTTGAAATTATGAGTGGCATTAAATCTTCAAAAAACTATAAAGGCAAGCATTTTATTGGATTTAACGGTGGCTCTTTTGCTGTGGAAGATGAACAATCAGTTGGTTGGCATGATAGTGATTCTATCGATATAGGTACTGTTAAAATTTCAGCAAAAGATTTCAAAGAAGCAATCCTAACTGAAAAATATAAAATCCTGACTGATGACACATTGAAACAGGCTGTATCTGTACTGAAACAGCGTTCTGTTGCAGAAGTATCCGAGAAAGATATCGACAATCTGCTTAAAATCTTCAAAACAGACCGAAAGAAAATCGAAAAAGAAGTGCATGACAAGGTTATGAAAAACTTTGTCATGACACCTGACATCGCAGAGTTTTATATTCAGAGTTTACTGAAATGCGATACAGTAAGAGCCGACATTGAACCATATGAAAAAAAATGCCTCACTGATGTAAATAGTGGTCACTGGGAACTTTGGACTGACGATAAACCAAAAGCGGCAGAGGGACAAGTTCTTGCAAAGCTGGAACAGCCGTTAAGAGCGAGAAATCCACTCAGCGATATTCATGACAATGGTCTGATTGGCATTGATTTCGGTACAAAGAGTACCATTGTTTCCGTGCAGGACGGTCAGGAGCATACAACCTTACTGCGTGTCGGTATCGGCAAACTGAACAAAGCTCCCGAAGCGCATCACTATGAGAATCCGACTATCATGGAATTTATCAACTTTGAAAAGTTTCTCCGTGATTACAAAAGCAGAAACGGCAGACCCATGACTTCAATTGATGACCTGAGAGTTTCTCACGCAGCTGATAAAGACCTGAAATCCTGCGATAATAACAGTTTTTTCGATTCGTTCTTCTATGATATCAAGCAATGGTGCGGTGATGACCGCAGAACTGTCAAACTCATTGACCAGAAGAATAAGAACTCCGAAAGAGAACTGCCGCCGTTTGTAAGTCTCAAAAAGGGCGATTTCAATCCGCTGGAACTGTATGCTTACTATCTGGGCTTGTATATCAACGATATGAGAAAGGGCATTTATCTTGACTATGTACTTTCGTTCCCTGTTACTTATAAACTTGATGTCAAGAAAAAAATACTTGAAAGTTTCAAGGCAGGACTTTGGAAATCTCTGCCCGAAGCTGTTCAGAAAGATGAGGAAGCAAGCAAAAAATTCCGTGTGAGAATGGGTGTCAGCGAGCCTGAAGCCTATGCAATCACAGCTTTGCAGGGATACGGTTTTGACCCCGATGACGAAAACGAAAAGTACCTCTATTCTATCTTCGATTTCGGAGGCGGTACGACTGATTTTGACTTTGGTATCTGGCGTGGTGCTGATGATACTGTCCGTGAGGAAGAGGACAAGGATTATGTCATAGAGCATATCAATTCCGAGGGAGACAAGTATCTCGGCGGTGAGAATCTGCTGGAACTGCTTGCGTTTGAGATTTTCAAGGCAAACAATGATTTTATGCGTAAAGGCAAGGAAAAAATATCCGATGATGACCGGACGGAAACTGTCGGATTTTCGTTCACTCTTCCGCCTGAATGTGTGAAACCGTCAGGCTGTGAGACTACAATCAAGAATACACCGTCAGCAAAGCGCAACACCAAACAGCTTATGGAAGTCCTGCGCCCGTTCTGGGAGGGAATTATCGGTATTGCGGAAAATTCCGTAAAAGAGAAAAAACAGAAATCTGATAAGGAAACTGCCGAAAAACAGGAAAATTCCGACACGATTGAATATAAAGGCTATATCTTCAGAAATGATGACATGATTAAAAATCTGAAAGAAAACGGTACGGTAAAAGTCAGTCTGTTTGACAATAATGGTGATATGCAGGCAGAACAGACACTTTATATAAAAAAAGAAGATGCAGGCATCAATGTTGACCTTATCGGTATTCTTGAAAAGCGCATTGAACGTGGAGTCAAGAATTTCTTTGCATCTGTTATGCTTATGTTTGACAGCAAAATCGTTGAAAACAGTGGGGTTGATGAGATTCAGATTTTTCTGGCAGGTAATTCCAGCAAGTCTCCGATACTTAAAAAGCTGTTCAATCAGTACATTCAGCAGGAAAATAATAAAATCAAAGGCGGTAAGTCTGATTCGACACATTTCCACCTGTTCCCACCGCTCGGTACTGCGGAAGCAATCGCAATCCAGAAAAAAAGGTGCGTGAAAATCAACACAGACATAACTGCCCCGACAGGCAAAACAGGTGTCGCCTACGGTCTTATTATCGGACGTGAGGGCGGTCCGATAAGAGTTATTACACAGATTCAGGCGGACAGCCAGTCAAAATTTATGTTCAACATCGGCAAGGCTCGCAAGGGCAGATTCAGCATGGTACTTGACCGAAATGAAGCCGTTTATGGTCAGTGGGTACGCTTTGGCGTGGCAAGCAGTGAGGACTTTGAAATATATTATACTTCTCTGCCGAGTGCAGGCAAAATGCCCGTCACCGATACCGCTATCCATAAAATTCGCTGTCGTATTCCTGCTCCTGACACCGATTCGGATATCTATATCCGCACGGTTGAGGAAGCTCCCGAAGATTTGGAATACTGCGTGGCAAAAGAAAAAGAGCCTGACGAAACTGCGGAAGTTTTCCGTGTTCATCTGGCTGGATAAGGAGGATTAAAATGAGCAAACGTACTATCACACTCGGCACTTGGAATGGTAAGCCTATTGAGTGGATTGTGCTGAAAGAGGAAAGTTTCGGAACACTTGTATTATGTAAACAATCTATTTGTAGTATGCAACTTTCATGGAACGGCACGTGGGCATCATGCAATTTACGTACATATCTTAACAATGATTTTTTTACGAATGCTTTCACTGATAATGAAAAAAAGAAAATCATCAACAGTTTACTAAACACTGAATTGACAAAGGATAATGTATTCCTTTTAAATTATGATGAAGCAAATACGCTTATGACACAAGAAGAAAGAAAATTTAGCGGCAACTGGTTTTTAAGAACGCCATATAATTCATCAAGTATGAAAAGTGTTCATTATAATGGTATGTTGACTTATAATGGCAATACTCTTGTTCTCCCTGCCTATAATGGTGTGTTGACTTATAATGGCAATACTCTTGTTCGCCCTGCCATGTACATAAGAGAAAAATGACAATGGACAAAACACAAAAAATCTGAGGTGAAATGAATCGCCTCAGATTTTTGCTGTCTCAAATAAATATATTTAATAATATGACTAAGTAACCCCCGAACCGCAGTTCGGGGATATTTTATTGATGTGTGGGGTGTTGTCAGGCGGTTACTTCATATTTTTATTTTCTTTCTTTCCCTTGGACACACAACTTCGATGATATGCTGTAATTTTGGATAGTCCAGTATTCCTAAATGAGCAAGTTCATTCCTGCACTGCTTGAAAAATTTCAGTTCTTCATGTTCTTGTTTATTGAGTGCAAGCTTACAGGTATCGTAGAGCCATTTGATAGTATTCAGCTCAATTTCATAGACACTTTCTATTTCTTCTCCAACCGAATTGGTTATTTTTTCATGCAATGGGAAATCATTTTCATGATTTTTTATAAAATTCAGTCTGTACTGTTCTATCAGCGGGTAAAATATTCTGTGTTGAGCTTTCCATATCAAATTATTGATATCTGACGGAATGGTAAACCTCATCATATTGCTTCTGAGATTTTTCTCAGTTATTTCACGCAGTATTCTTTCGGGTTCTTTTGCAAGATTCTCACCATAAGAAATAAGCATGGAGGCAAGTTCGGGATCATTTTCCGAAAACAATACTGAAAGGTCGATAAGATAATTTCTCATATGGTCACTTACATTTATGTCAGAAGAGGCAAGCATACATAATATACTTATATCGAAATTCCGAAAGTAATCGCTTCGTCTGATTATCTTTCCAAGAGGAAGATTTTCGCACATATTGACTGAAGTTTCCATAATAAATTTACATCTTGGAGAATCGGGAGAATGATAACTGTTATATCCTGATATAAATTTCAGCCAGTCATTCGATTGTTTTTCGGACAGTTCTTTCAGGTAAACATAGCTATGTATCAGTGAAGTATCTGCTTCAACTTTGGTAAGGAACATTTCGTATCCTATGGAAGTGCGGTATTTTACTCTTATTTCCTGTTTTACAAGTAACTGTGCAAGATATTGTCCCGGTTCACAGTCGCCTGTATCTTTTCCTGAAATGACACATATTTTATTGACACCTGAACGTATTTTTTCCATAATTACGGAACGCATAGTATCAATCCATTCTGACTTTTCAGGAAGAACGCACACTACACTTTTTCCGTCTGAAAATGCTTCGGTGATATCGTTGATGTATTTTACAGGATTCGGAACAGATGTCCACCATATTTTATCCATTGTATATTTCCTCCAGATATTGCAGAAGTTTATTGTCAATTTCCGTTTTATCCCTTCCTATCATCTGTATAAAATTATGGCGGGCAAATAAATAACGGTTTTCGTTATTTTTTCTCAGAATATTAAGTTCGCAAAGTTCGTCCATAAGTGCGCCCAGTTTACCTATGCCTTGTGAGATAATCTTATTGATTTCATATTCCTCAGCCACTTCCATGATTTTCTGTACAGTAAATCCATTGGGAGAATACTCATTATAACTGCAATACGCAACTAATGTGGTGATTATATCATAGTAGTTATCCGTATCAAGTTTCAGGGTTATGTCAAATTTACGTTTTATCTCTTTGGTAAAACTCTCATTGGAGAGGAGCTTTTTAATCTGGTTTTCAGTAAGTTCATACGGCGGAGTTTTGTCAACTATATAATCCGCATAATCTTTTTCCTGAAGTGCCTTGATAATTGAGGCGCAGTACTGGTGGATAAGACCCGGAAAATAATTTGTAGATGCAAGAATCAGCGATACAAGGTTTTCGCTGTTTTTCGGAAAACGTATTCCAAGGTAGTACAACGGTACTTCAAGAAGTTCTCTTGCTTCCTGAGTTGAAAAAGGCTTGATAGTTTTCACTGTTATATGCGGAAGTGTTGAATTTCCACTTGTAGCAAGTTCACGCTCAAACTTTACAAGGTTTCTCAGACCTGCAAAAACAAATTTGAAATGTTCACTTGTCTGGAGAGATTCGAGTGCTCTTATGGGACTGTAATCATCTCTCTTGCTTGTTTCAAAGAGCATATCTGCTTCGTCCATAAGCAAAAGGAAATATGATATAGGCTGTTTTTCTGTATCTCTGAGTCTTATGCTGATATATCTTGCCAACTCGTCCCAGTCATCAGTCAGGCAGTTTTCATCAAGTATTTTTTCGTCTATCAGTTTTTGTGATACTTTATGAGCAGCCTTTATATAGTCAAGATTTTTAATTTCAACATATACTGCCCTGCTGTCTTTGTCTCCGTCAATGTCATTTTTTGCCATTCTGAGGAGGGCTGATTTTCCGAGTTGTCTTCCGCCGCAGATAACATTTGCGCCCTTTTCACTTTCGACTTCCCTCAGCAGTTTTGTTCTTCCTATGAACATCTCACTGGGAATTGGTTTTGATGCATCTTCATAATAAGGCTGGAAAGAAGCAAATGGTGTACATATCTGCATAAGCATACGGTTTATTGAAATTGTGCTTTCTTTATTATTATTGGCAAGGTAATACATAACAACCTTGTCAACGACAATGAACAGCTTGTCATCGGGCAATTGTTCCTTGCTTTTTCTTGCAAGTTCACGTCTGTCATGAAGTTCAAGAGCCCAGTTGACAATTATTATTGTATTTTTAGATGTACCTATTTCGCTTATTGCATCAAGGATATTGCTGTAATCATTTTTTCCCATAAGACAAAGCACACGGAATCCGTTTTCAACTGCATACGAACCAAAGGCATATATAGGGTGAAAGTAATTGTCTTTTTTCTCATTGAGTGGTTTTTGCAGGGTCACATCAAAGCAGTTATTTTTGCTGTAAGTCTGAGTTACTTTGTCAACATTAAATCCGAGAGCTTTTAAAAAAGTTGTAAGCTTGGCAATATTTCTGCTGTCTGTGGGGAAATTGCTGATTATATCCGATGCGAAATTTCCGTGTTTATTCCCCGAATTGGATTTTCCTATCCGTGATTTAAGTGCAGAAATACTCGTATTATTATAGACTATCTTGAAATTTTCATCATATCTTTTAATAAAGTCTTCAAGGTAATCTTCCTGATCTATGGCGGAATCATTTGAAAAATCATTCTGATGTATTCTGTTGATAATATCCTCAACAACAGTATAGTCCTGATTATTAAATCGTTCTTCGGCTGTTCTGAGCATTTCCTGAGCTTCGGAAATATCCATATAGCTTTTTTTTACGCTGTCAAGCAACGCTCTTATTTCATGACCTCTTATAATGGCATAGCTGTTTACGGTACGCTTGCAGTAATCGAGCATAAGTTTAAAAAATCCGAAATTACCGCTTTTCAGAGCGAAAGAATATTCCTGCTCCACTAAGGCAAGCAGTTTGTCTTTTAAATCAACATCTATTTTTCCGTTGCTCTGGTCAAAATCAAGAGTTCCGATAAAGCTGTTTCTGATTTGTTTCATTTCTTTCAGAGCATCTTTTCTGTTTGCTTCAATATTGTCCCTGTCATCGTCCCAGCTTCTGTTCAGTTTGCAGGTACAATATTCCTTTATAAGGCAGGCACACCCATAGTCATCACCGTGATAAGTCGTATTGTATGCTCTGTTGAATATTTCATCTATTCTTTCGCTGATATCTCTTGTTTCCATTTTGGAATGGCGAAGTACACGTTCAACAGGTGAGAATTTTTCAATTTCAGAAAGTTCATTTCTTATAACAGGAATGAAATTCTCATCAAGCATTATTTCGCCGTAATAAAGGAAATCGGCATAGTAATATCTGTTCTGGTTGTCGATATAATCGCCTTTGAGTCGGCTTATAAGTTCTTCCAGCACCATTGATATGCAGACATTTCCTGCCATTATATCTGCATTATTATTTCCTGATGTGGATATTTCACTGCATACGCTGAGTGCAGTCTCGGCACTGCTGAGAATATCGCTTTTTTCACGGGCATAATCTTCGGAAATACCGCTCATTGGAGGAAGCGAAACATAATAGTACCAGTTAGCTATTTCCGTAAGCATTTTCATGAGCATCTGATACAAATTAGTTCTCAGTTCTTTGACGAGTTTGCTGGACTTATGTTTTTCACGCTGTATTTTTCCTGCTTCTGCCCAGTAATAGTCAATAAATTCGTCTACTTTATCGCCTGCTATATTTGAACTTTTTATCTCATTGTCAGAATCAATAAAATTTTTCACAAGGAAATCGTGAACATATTCAAGACATTCTTTTGACCTGTCATCTTCTGCCACGGCATTCAGGCAGTCATACAGTGCATCATTTTTTCTGAGAATCATTTTCTTTGTATCAAAGAATCTTGGAAGTTTTTTATTTTCCGTGACAGGTGTATTGAAATAATGTTCAAAATGTGTTTTTGCATTTTTTGAACACTGTTCTATCAATTTTGCATTATTGCTTATTTTTGTCAAACGATAGTCGGCAAATGCATCTATTCCTATGCCGTTTGTCTTGTCCTTAAATTCTGAAAGCAGATAAAGCAGTTCATACAATTGCTTGTTATCATCTGTAAGGTAACGGTCGCCCTTTATTGAAGCATTGAGTCCCTTATACTGATAATCGTGAGGATTTTCAAGAAATAATGTACGGATTACTGCACATATTTTCAAATAAGAATCAATATCGGAGTAATTGTCTGCTTCATTATCAAAAACTCCTGAAATCATACTTGATGTATAGATGCAGGAAACAGCAGGGTCATTTACAGCATATGCAAGTTCATTACAAAGACGGCTGTATTTATGGTCATAAGCAGAAATACTGTGAAGATAGGCTGATGCACAGGCAAATTTTCTGTTTTTAAGCAAATCCGTAACAACTGCAAGCACCTGATTGTAATTTAGTTCAGCGATTGATTTAGGCACACAAAATGTTTTTACAACAGATGTCTGAGGAACGTCAGGCTGATGCTTCGGGGATTCAGTTTTCTGAGGCTGTACAGTTTCGGAGGTCTCAGCAGTTTCGGAAGTTACAGCAGTTTCGGGTGATTTTTCGGTTTCTTGATTGTTGTCAGTTTTTTTTTCTTTATTGGATATGCTTTCCTTTATCAGTTCATCAACCTGTCTGATAAGTTCGTTTTGTGTAGTTACTGTTCCGTCTTCAAGTGTAAAAGAATCATATTTCAGTGAATAATATGCTTCTTTGGCATCCATCTGCAAGCGGCAGGTTTCTGCGCCAGTATTCAGCATGGGATACAGCTTCTTCCTTTGTATAACACCCGATTATGAGATAGTTTATTTCTGACTTGAAATCTTTCACAACGGCGTTTACATTATTTATATATGATGCCAGTGATTTTTTATCAGGTATAAATGCACTTATGAACAGGCACGCAATTTTTTGCGAGTCTATGGTTCTCCATGCCTTTATAGTAACATTATTAAACGAAGAAATACGTTTGATTCGATGACAACTCATTTTAAACTTTGATTCAAACAAATCAACCATTTTAATACTTGTCAGACGGCTAAGGTATGCATTTGTAAAATATTCGCTGTCCACAGAGGTTTTATCTTCTTTCGGTGTGACATTAAGCGGTTTGAAATCAGTTTTATAATGGGCATTAAGCCATTTAACGTTGGCACTGTTCATGCATCTTTCCAGAGCATTGTTGATATCATAAAGCGTATCAAATCTTTCAAGTGTAAGCTTATTGAAATATCCTGCTTTAAACAAGCTTTCCAGTATTTCTTCCGCAGAGATATTGAGTTTATCATAGATTGGCTTGAATACTTCTGCATTAACTGTAACATCAACAGATACTTTTTTCAGTACAGGGATAAATGAAGGATTTGACATATCCTTCTTAAAAGTTTTGGGAGAAATCACAACATCATCATTATTATGAATTTTTACTTTTCCGAGGTCAGAGTAATCGACAGTAATTATTCCGCAGTCATCATATTTTTTACTTTCGGTTATTAAGTTAAATTCCTTTTCAAATTCTGAAAAAATCAAGTCGCTTATTTCGGAATCGCTGATATTATTGCCATTATGAATAAATCTTTTTTCAGACGGCAGGTAACAATACACTTCAGAATCATCAGTCAAATCAGTAACAGAGCGGATATATTCTATATGTCCGCTGCAGTCATCAACCGAGTTTGAACTGACAAAAACATATCTGAACTTATCAGAAAATCCGTTCAGGGCTTTTTTAAGTTCACTGTCATAAAGTTCAGCATCTTCTTCACTTTCAACAAACGCAGATATAACAAGTATACTTCCGCCTTCTGTTCCGTTGCAGGCGAATTTCAGAGAAGAAATACTGTATGAACTGCCCTCATAACTTTCCGCATATACG
>OCVV012882627.1_pt1 | contig 15842 bp, 10 predicted proteins | sample 1539721 | NCBI WGS metagenome assembly OCVV01 (sample SAMN02144230, study PRJEB22623) | gut metagenome | biome: sheep rumen | host: Ovis aries | place: New Zealand
CCTTCACTTAAAGTATCACTGCTTCCATCAGAATAATCTACTATGGTCAGCTTTCCGTTCTTTACTGTATAATAAGCACTTCCTAATAGACTTTCTATATCCTTATAATCAAATTCCTCATCAGTTTCAACTTTTTCGCCTTCTGAATATGCAAGCACTACTCCGTCTGAGGATATGATATTTCCTCTTTTAACTGTCTTTTCAAGAAGAGTCGTTCTCTTATTATAAGGACTGTTTATAAATGTGCTAGCCTTAAAAGCCATAAAATAAATCTGATAAATACCGCAGCCGTAAAGAAGCGCTGCCATGACAAAGCTTATTATGGTTATGTGCTTATTTATTATTTTAGCTCTAGTATCTTTTTCAGCTTCATCCTCAAGGCTCATGCTGTAAAGACTGTTCTGCTCTATTATCTCTCTTTTTATCTTTTCAGCCTCATCCTCATGCCTTACATTCATTCCTTCTATTATGCCGAACATCATCATACTCGCTATGACAGAAGATCCGCCCGCCGATATGAGTGGCAGCGTGATTCCTGTTATTGGAACCACCTTAACACAGCCGCCGACATTGAGAAATACCTGTATCATGTATATTACGCTTATTCCAAGAGATACAAGCTTGTAATAAGGATTGAAAAGTTTTAAGGATATAGATACCATCATCATCATGGTATCAATTATCACTATCAAAAGCAGGATGGCAAATAATGCTCCGTATTCCTCTGAGATAGCCGCATAGATAAAATCAGCATCTGCTACCGGTATGCTCTCTGGAAGCCCTCTTGTAAGACCCATTCCGAGCCATCCGCCTGTTCCTATTGCAAATAATGACTGACATATCTGATAACCGCTTGATTCAATAGTCTCTACAGGATTCAGGAAGGCTGCTACACGCACTCTTACATGTGAAAAAATAAAATATGCAGCAACTGCACCTATTACTCCGCACACACAGAGCATAATTGCATATCTTCCTCCGTGCATGGTACCTGTTTTTTCAAGCTTTACCTCAGGTCCGTCATCTCCAATTACCTTTACCCTCCTATACATATTGTAGTTCGCGCATGATGCATATAAGAGAACTACATAGGTAAGGTATAAAACTGCTGCCGTTCCAAGATCCTTTTCTAGTATCAATAAGGCCGGGAACACCACTGCTATAAGTGTTATTTTTACCAAATCAATTCTTGTTCTTGCTTTATAAAGAAATGCTGATATGCCAAAAACAAAAAGTATCTTGCAAAACTCCGATGGCTGGATAGAAAAACCTGCAATTATTATCCAGTTCTTTGCACCGTATAGCTCTTTTCCAAATACAAGTGTTGCAAGAAGCAGTGCTATACCGACAATTATATATACATACTTATATTTTTCCCACAGCTTGAATTTTTTTATCAGATAAGGTATCAGCAGCATTAATATCAGCATGAACGAAACAAACAGCATCTGCTTTACGCCTAATTCTGAATCTATTCTCATTATCATGATATAGCCTAGTATTATGAACAGCCTCATATTTGCTGCTACAACACCGGACTTCTTTTTATAAAAGCTGTTATAGAGTATTTCAGCTAGCAGCATTATTATAAACTGTGCTGCGTACATCATTATGTATTTTACATCAAAAGAATTTGCAACAAAAAGAACAAGATAGCCTGCGAAATGGATTATATAGGTGCAACAGTCCATTCCAATTAATAGTCTTCCTCTTCTTTTCTTGTTTTTAGCTATCGAAGCCACAATAGCTGAATAAGTATAAATAATCATCATGACTATTGATACATATTTTGCGACTTCAACAATTACGTTTATCATATTCCTCCTAATTCAAAAGAACCTCATTTTACCGGTGTATAGAAATGCCCTGAAAACTTCTTTCCATTTCCTACTGCTGCATTTCCATTAAAGAACCTGTTTAAAACATCTCTTACCTCTTTTGCATTTTCATCGGTAAAATCGAATCTTATGCCGGCACACCCGGTGCCTTTTACATCTGCATAATTTCCTGAAAGATCCTTAAGCCTTGCATCATATATCGTATTAGCGCACACAGCTCCCTTTTTCTTCAAATTACAATGAGGCTTTATTTTAAAGCATATTCCCTCATTATATTTTATGAACTGAGCCTTTTCATTTTCCTGTGCAACCGGCAGGAGGGATGCAAGGTTACACTCTCTGCTGGTTTTATTTGTTTTATCAGATAAAAGACAACCTTCATAGTTCTTATAAACACAGCCCGCCGTCTGCATTAATGGGAGTCTCCCATAAACCGTAAGATATCCTTCATCATTATATCCCTTTTGCATTATTTCCTCTGCGCTAAGTTCCTCACATACAGTATGAAAACCATAGCCTAGTCTGTGATAATAATCAACTGCAAAGCTATTAGCTGTATAGAGATCTCTGCCGAGAATAAGCTTTTTTTCTGCATAAGGCACTAGTGCCATTATTTCCTTAAGAAGAGTCACCTCTTCATTACTACATACTATAAAGCCGTCAATATACGAAAAGAGATTCTTTACCTCCTTTTCAATAAATGCATAGGTCTTAACCTTGCATATTGCAGGAAGCTGAACTAAAAATGTCTTTCCCTTTTCATGAGTCTTAAGAGCTAGCTCTTTTATTTCATCTTCATCTAAATCTGTCATATCTATGCCGCACTCATTTATTCCAGGGCTCTCAAAAGCCGCAAGGAACTGCTCCTTTGTAAGCGCAACAAATAAACGCATTTTAAAGGAATTAAAGCTTCTTTTAAAGGAGGTAATCTTTTTAGCTGATGAATCACCGCCGCTTTCACACTCTAAAAGCTCTCTTTTAAGGCACTCATTTACCTCATCATGCCTTGCCCTCTCTTCTTTAAGCTGCATTATTCTCTCGGAAATCTTATCTGAAAGCTCCTCATCCTTTTTCTGACTGCTTATCAAAGAAACAAGCTCCTCATGACTTAAATTGCTGTCAATCAGCTTTTTATCATCAAGCCTTGCATCGGCATTTGCTAAAACTTCATACAATTCATCAAGAAGTTTTCTTCTTAAATCATTGAGAACTGACATTGGAAGAAAGGCATCGCTAGATGCTTTTACCTTTATATCTTCTTTTTCCTGAACGAAAAAGCAGGTATCGCCCGTCTTTGACAGGGCCTGCCTTATTCTATCCTCGGAAACAGCCTGCTTTGAGGCCTTTTCAACAATATCACCCTCCACCTTTGCATAGAGAAGATCCTTTTTATCATCATTTTTTCTACAGGCCTTTATTTCAAGCCTTTCACCAGTCACCGCTTTAGTCTCAAGCAATATGGCTGTCGATATTTTATCCTTCACGAAGCTATCATTGATAACTTTAAGGAAGTTTTCATTTCTGGTACGATATACCTCCATGCCTATCTCTGCATGGGTTCCGCGGAGCACATTTGCACGCACCTCGCTGCCTTTTTTTATTTCATCCTTAAGGGTATATTCATATTCGCTCACGCCTCTTTTATTTCTTATTTCTACAACGTCATGAGCGCCCATATCCATCTCGTATTTAATTTTTACAAAGCCCTTACCAATTCCTGTAACTCTTCCAGCTAAAACACCGTAATGATTCGGCCTTTTTGTAAAGGTTTCTGCAATTCCCTTATAGTAGCCGGTTCCAAAGCCTCCTCTATTATAAAGATCTGCAAGCTTTCTCTCTTTATCTCTTATCTCTTCCCTGCTTAAAGGTCTTCCCTTTTCAAGAATGCTATCTATTGCCTCGCGGTACATTCTTGCAACGCCTCCTGCATAAGAAGGCCCCTTCATTCTTCCTTCAAGCTTTAGAGAATTGATACCTGCCTCCATAAGCTCTGGAAGCAATGATATGGTAGACATATCCTTTAAGCTAAGTAAATAACCATCGGCTATGCTCTTTCCATTATCGACCATTTCATAGCGCAGTCTGCACGAGCCGGCGCACATTCCTCTATTTCCAGACCTTCCTCCGAACAGACTCGAGAACATGCATCTTCCTGAATAGCTGTAACAGAGGGCTCCATGAGCAAAGCATTCTATTTCCTTATCAGTGCTTTTCCTCAGGGTCTTTATCTCATCAAGTGAAAGCTCTCTTGATGGAACGATTCTAGTAACAGGCATGAAGCTTACCGCCTCTGCCATATTTATGCTCATCTGCGTGCTTGCATGCAGTTCCAGACCAGGGAAAACCTCATTTAAAAACTTCAGCACTCCCATATCCTGCACTAAGACCGCATCAAGACCAGCCTCATAATACGGTCTTATGTATGAAGCCAGCTCATTTTCTATTTCGCTTTGCTTTAATAGAGTATTTACCGTAAGATAGAGCTTTTTACCGGCAGCATGGACCATTTTTATTGCCTTTATCATGGTCTTTTCATCAAAATTCTCGGCAAAGGCTCTTGCTCCAAATTTTCCACCACCGGCATAAACCGCATCTGCTCCCGCATTAATGGCTGCAATAAGCGACTCCATCGAGCCTGCAGGCGCAAGCAGTTCTATTTTATTATTTTCTATTGCCATTGTTATTATTCTTCTTTGCACGTTCATCCAGCTCTGTCTCAAGCTTGATGATTTCCTTTTCGTTACTTATTTTATCTTCTCTGAGCTTTTGATTTTCGGACTCAAGCTCTGCTAATTTGCTCTTTAATTCGATGATTTCATGCTTTAGAGAGAAAATCTCATCATTCTTTAATGACTTCTCCTCTTCTAAATCCTCTATCTGTGTCTTTAAGGAAATTACATCATCGGCAAGATTGAGCTCAACAATAGTGTCTGCGTTCTCTTTGGAAATCGAACGATAGAACTGCTGGCTCTTGACCTGCTTTATCTTTCCATTAAGATATACTGCAATCCTGTTTAAATGCTCTATGTTCTTTTCTGAACTGAGCATAAGTCTCTTTCCATCAACAATTACTTCGCAGGTAGTAGTAGTATTTTCCATAAACGCCTCGCTTTATTTTTATTTTTTTCTTACTCTTTGCCTCTATCATATCCCACAGCTTTTTAATGCATAGCCATATAAAGGCGTGACAGTACATATTTAAAGCTGATTTCAACTTATAAAAGCCTCTACAATCCAAGATGCTGATATGCAAGCTCTGTAACCATTCTTCCTTGCGGAGTTCTCTTTATATATCCACTTTGAACTAAAAACGGCTCGTACACATCCTCTAGCGTTCCTGCATCCTCGCCTATGCTTGAGGCTACCGCCTTTAATCCTACCGGTCCACCTCCATAGGTATTTATCATTGCCTTAAGGAACTCTCTGTCTACTCTGTCAAGGCCTGCAGCATCTACATCCATAAGACCTAGTGCTTTTTTTGCGACCTCTTCATTAATTTTTCCATCAAACTGTATCTGAGCAAAATCCCTTACTCTTTTTAAGAATCTATTGGCTATTCTTGGAGTTCCTCTCGATCTGCTCGCTAACTCCTTTGCTCCCTCATCATCTATATCGACTCCGAGCTTCTTTGCCGATGCTTCAATTATGGTCATAAGCTGAGGCACTGAATAGTATTCTAGCTTATCTACAACACCAAATCTATCTCTTAAAGGAGCTGATATCATTCCTGCCCTGGTCGTTGCTGCAACTAACGTAAATTTAGGAAGCTTTAATCTTACAGATTTAGCAGTTGCTCCCTTTCCAATTACTATATCAAGTGCAAAATCCTCCATTGCCGGATATAATATTTCTTCTATCTGTCTATTTAGTCTATGTATCTCGTCTATAAACAATACATCATTAGGCGATAGAGAATTCAGTATTGCTGCTAGATCTCCTGGCTTTTCTATCGCTGGTCCTGAGGTGATTTTAAGCTTACTTCCCATTTCATTTGCTATTATTCCCGCTAAGGTAGTTTTTCCAAGTCCTGGCGGTCCGAACAAAAGCACATGATCTAGTGCCTCACCTCTTTGCTTTGCGGCTTCTATATAAACCTTCAGCTTCTTTTTTACCTTATCCTGTCCGATATACTCATTTAAAAATTGAGGTCTTAGGCTAAGTTCAAACTTTGCATCCTCATCAGTAAAATCGGCAGTTATAGTTCTTTTTTCCAAAGCATCCTCCTGCTTTTTTATTACTTATTTTTATAAATGACCCACGGGCGAAAAAGCCCGCCTTGTCAAAATGCCGTACAATGTACGGTTATGCGTATCCTTATACTGTTACCATGTAAGGAATCCGACATCACCTCGACAATGATATAAAGGCTTTTTACATATAACTCACTAGGCTTCTCTTACTCCGACCCGACTTAAAGTTATACGACAAAGCAATGGTCTGGTGCGTCAACCAAAGGTGTCATGACCTTAATATCGTATAATACGATTAGTCCGCAAGATTCTTAAGGGCACAGCTCAGAATTTCTCCTGAATCCATTCCCTCCTTATATTCAACTGCATTCACTGCCTTTAGGGCATCTGTAGAGGTATATCCAAGAGCTGCAAGTGCTTCTACAGCCTCCTCCTTCACCTTTCTTTCAGCTGAATTTTCATCCTTTGAACCCTTTTTCTTGCTTCCTAGGGCTGCACTAGAAAAAACAGAGATATTTTCATCAGCAGCCATTTTTTCTACCTTTGAACCAATTTCAATAATTATCTTTTCTGAAGTCTTCTTACCAACGCCTGGTACCTTGGAAAGTGTAGCAGTATCTCTAGCAAGAATAGCGAATTTAAGCGCATTCTCATCCAAAACTGACATAATCGATATGGCACTCTTTGGTCCAACACTTGGTACATTAAGAAGAAGGTTAAAGAGACCTACCTCGCTCTTTTCTAAAAAGCCATACAGCTCCTCTGAGCCCTCCTTCATCTGATGACTTGTAAAAATTAGTACTTCTTTTCCAGAATCAGGAAGTTCACCTAATTCCCTAGCCGGCATATATACCTCATAGCCTACTCCTGCACATTCTATAATTGCAGAGTCCTGTGTCGTATAGGCTAATTTTCCATGTAAATATACTATCATATTACCTCTTTTCCCTTATTCTCTTTACCTTTTGCTCTTTAACTTTGATCTTTTCCTTTGCTCTTTACCTTTGATCTTTACCTTTTGCTCTTTACCTTTGATCTTTTCCTTTGCTCTTTACCTTTGCTCTTTTCACCTTTATTACTACATAAGCGGTGAAAATAACATTAATATCGGCTGAATCAACTTATTCTTTAATGGCCTCTTTTGCCACTCCTCATAGGTTATCTGCTTACATTTACCAAGTGTTGTAAGGATGTCCTCCTTTATTGTAAGCATTACCTTAGGATCAATGATAAAAGCGCCGCACTCATAATGCAGATAAAAGCTTCTATAATCCATATTTATGGTTCCAACTATTCCGCAGCTTTCAGTTATGATGCATTTAGCATGAATAAAGCCCGGATTATATTCATAGATTTTAACTCCAAGCCTTAAAAGCGGTCCGTAATTATACTCAGTCAGAAGCTTTACTGCCTTTTTATCTGGAATTCTCGGAGTAACTATTCTTACATCTATTCCGCCCTCTGCTGCAACAACTAGCGCCTTCATCATGTCATCATCTATCAGAAGGTATGGCGTAGTAATATAGACATATTTTTTTGCAGAATTAATTATCTGAGAATACATGCTCTCTATAGGATTTCTAGGATTATTGGCCGGACCATCAGTTATTATCTGACAGAAGGTATCATTTTTCTCAAATTTCCTTGGTGTCTTAAATGCATTATAATCTATACATTCCTTATCCTTACTTACCTCCCACATCTGAAGGAAGGCAACAGTAAGTCCCCATGCACCTTCACCCTCGATTCTGATACCAGTATCCTTCCAGGTACCGAAGCGATTTACCAGATTTACATATTCATCTGCTAAATTAAAGCCTCCGGTATATCCAATTTCTCCATCAATTACCAATATTTTCTGATGACTTCTATAATTCATATATAGTCTACTAATATATCTGTTTATTGGATTAAACACAGCGACTTCTATTCCTTCTGCTTCAAGCATCTGCTTAAAATTCTTTGGAACCCTCCAAAGCGAGCCGAAATCATCATATAAAAACTTTATCTTTACGCCTTCCTTTACCTTTTCTAGAAGAAGTTCATGAAGCTTATCCCATAATGCTCCTTCACCTACGATAAAGAAATTAATAAGTATATATTTTTTTGCATTTCTGACATCTTCAAAAAATGCCTCAAAGGCCTTGTCTGCCATATCATAATAAGTCACCTTATTATTAGCGCTAACTGTCATGTCAAAGTTCTGCAGGTATTTTACCATTCTAGATTTCGCAGGAAATCTATGCTCAACAGCTTCAAGAACCTTATCATCTTTTTTATTATATTTATTTCCTCTTCTTATGAAATAAAGTACCTTATCATCAAGACTCTTATTTACTCCGTGTCTTCCCCAGAGTATATAAATAATATGCCCTGTTAGTGGGAGAAGCGCAATTATGGCTATCCACGCCATTTTATAAGATGGGCTCTTGCTGCCATTCACAAGTGATACAATTATAAGGAATGAAATAATTTCAATTGCAGCATATACATATGCTGAATGCATAAATCTATAGCTCAGCACATAAATAAATACAAATTGTAAAATTACCAGGCCTGCAACAATAGCAGCCTCTACAAAGCCGCTCATAAAGGTCTTTATGCGACCTTTTCCCTTATAAATGTCTGTCGGTCTTGCAGGAGGCTTTTTTTCGCCCTTGAGTGGTTTCGCCTCGGGCTTCAAGCTAAGTCTTTCGTTAGTCTCCTTGTGGACACTTTCCTCATACTTTTTGACCTGACTTTTCTCATACTCGGTATAATTTTTTAAATTATCCTTCATTAAATCCTTTCTGCCCCATTTAATTCATTTGTGAATCTTGAATATCCTATCTTCTATTAAGCTTAGCTTTTATGGCTTTTTTTCTTGCCGCTACTCTTATTATTACTGTTATTATTTTTCCCTTCGCTATTATCCCTGCCTTCAGCTATCTTACCTTTATTTCCTTCACTAGCATCCCTGCCTTCAGCTATCTTACCTTTATTTCCTTCACTAGCATTCCTGCCTTCAGCTATCTTACCGTTATTTCCTTCGCTAGCATTCCTGCCTTCAGCTTCCTTGCTAATATTTTCTATATTACTATCTTTACTTTTTTCCTTACTATTTGTCCCACAATTATCAGCCTTGCTATCACTTGATTTTCTTATATCTGCATGTCTTCTATTTTTCTCTGCTTCTTCTAAAGAAATCTTTTCCTTCAGATCCATAAGAGCACCTTCTCTTCCTTCTACCTTCATCTGAGGGAAGGCTCTTATAATTCTCTTGATTTCGAGCTTTCTGATATTAGGAATCCTTGGAATATGATGCTCCGCTGCAAATTCATTATAAGATATAACTCCATTTTTTATATACTCAACACCGCTATGCGCTTTACCCTTTACTGCCTCAGTTCCAGCTCCTATCATTTCCATGACATTCCCCACGGATTCATTGATTTTGCCCTTAGCACCGCTCAGATATTTATGGATACTTTCACTATAATCTGCAAAGCGGCTTTCTTCATACTTAGCAACAATTTCATCCTTTGCTTCACTGAATTTCTGCATTGTTGCAGACTCGAAAAAGCTTCTGCGGACCATCTGAATGTTATTAAGAAGCTTATCAAAGGATACTGTAGCAATAATTGTCATTATAAGATCTGTACAGAAAATAGCCCAAAGTACATAAGCTACATATTCAAAAGCAGGTCTTTCAAAGTTATTAATGAGCTTTTGAACACCCGGCAAAAGAATCCATGCAGCCAAAACCGCCACAACTCCCCAGAACACAGATGCGATAAGGCATATTCTTCCCTGAAAATTACATGGCCAGGTAGTATAATCCCACCAGCGGGCATGGAAAATCTTTTCCATAAGTATGGATGTAAAATACTCAAGTATTGTACAAAAAATAAGACCCGCAAAATAAATAGCCACTCCATTTAAAAATGTGTGCTCTGTAGTAAATTTTTTCGTATAATCGTTAAACAAAAGTATATATACAGCCATTCCGCCAAGACCGTATATTGGTATAATAGGCCCATTTAAAAAGCCTCTATTTAATACCTTCTTTTCAAGAATTGATTGGAATATGCTCTCGTATACCCATCCACCTATCGCAAAAATAAAGAAGGTGTAATATACGTTAAAAAATGTAATTCCCATAAATTTTGCATTCCATAATGCTTCCATTTTAATAATCTCCCATATCTAAAAAATGCCCTTTTTTTGACAGCTCCTAAAATAGCAACACTTCCCATAATCCTATCAATTATACCATATTTTGCACTTAATTTCAATATATAAAAAAAGCAGAAAAAACTAGGTCTTTTCTGCTTTTTATATTGCTTTATTGCTTTATTTTATCAATCTTTGAAATTCTCATTAAGATAGTTTACAAGTCCACCTGCTGTAATTATCTTCTGCATGAATGGAGGGAAAGACTGTCCCTGGAACTTCTCTCCTGTTGTAACGTCTGTAATGATACCTGAATCAAAGTCAACATCTACCTCATCACCATTTTTAATAGCGATTGAAGCTTCCTTACATTCAATGATAGGAAGTCCGATATTGATTGCATTTCTATAGAAAATTCTCGCAAAGGTCTCAGCGATAACTACACTTACACCTGATGCCTTTATTGCTATAGGTGCATGTTCTCTTGATGAACCGCAGCCGAAATTCTTTTCAGCTACCATGATTTCTCCCGGCTTTACTGTGCTGGCGAAATCCTTATCGATATCCTCCATGCAGTGCTTAGCAAGATCTGCTGGATCTGTCATATTAAGATATCTTGCTGGAATGATAACGTCTGTATCTACATTATTTCCGAATTTATGTACAATTCCATGTGCTTTCATTGGTTTTCTCCTTATTCTATTCTTTGTTTTTTTCTAATAAGCTTTTCTGATCTATTATAAACCAATATCTGAAGGCTGGCTTATTCTGCCTGTTACTGCACTTGCTGCTGCTACAGCAGGACTTGCAAGATAAACTTCAGATTCTACATGGCCCATACGTCCTACAAAGTTTCTGTTTGTAGTAGATATTGCTCTCTCGCCCTTAGCAAGGATACCCATATGTCCACCAAGACAAGGTCCACAAGTAGGTGCACTTACAACACAGCCTGCTTCAACGAAAGTTGTAATAAGGCCTTCCTTGATAGCCTGAAGATAAACAGACTGAGTAGCTGGAATAACGATACATCTAAGTCCCTTCTTAACATGCTTTCCCTTAAGAACCTGTGCAGCAATTCTAAGATCGCTGATACGTCCGTTTGTACATGAACCGATAACTGACTGATCAAGCTCAACATCACCTGAATCCTTAACTAATCTTGTATTCTCAGGAAGATGTGGGAAAGAAACCGTTGGCTCAAGCTTATCAAGCTCCATAACAACAGTGCTCTCATATTCTGCATCCTCATCAGCCTCAAATACCTGATAAGGCTTCTTTGAATGCTCCTTGATATAATCTATTGTCTTTTCATCAACTGGGAAGATACCATTCTTTGCGCCTGCTTCGATAGCCATGTTCGCAATGGTAAATCTGTCATCCATAGAGAGGTCAGCAACGCCATCACCTACAAATTCAAGTGACTTATAAAGAGCTCCGTCTACACCGATTCTTCCGATGAGGTCAAGGATGATATCCTTACCTGAAACCCACTTATTAAGCTTTCCCTTAAGAACAACCTTTATTGCTGGTGGAACCTTGAACCATGCCTGACCTGTGATCATGCCGCAGCCCATGTCTGTTGAACCAACACCAGTTGAAAAAGCACCAAGTGCTCCATAAGTACAGGTATGTGAATCTGCACCGATAACAACATCACCTGCAACTACAAGTCCTTTTTCAGGAAGAAGGGCATGCTCGATACCTACTTCACCAACTTCAAAGTAATTTGTAACATTCTGCTTATGAGCATATTCTCTCATAATGAGACAGTTCTCAGCAGACTTAATATCCTTATTAGGAGTAAAATGATCCGGTACAAGAGAAACCTTGTCCTTATCAAATACTGTCTTCTTATTTAATTTCTCAACAGCCTTTATGGCAACTGGTCCTGTAATATCATTAGCAAGAACCATATCAAGCTTTGCCATTATAAGATCTCCTGCTTTTACACTATCAAGACCGGCATGTGCTGCAAGAATCTTCTGTGTCATTGTCATTCCCATAGAAACATCCTCCAATTATATTTTCACGCTTTTAGGTATTTCTTATTATATTAGACGCATTCAATGCGCTAGTATATGCAGATTAAATATTTGCTGCTACTGCATCGCCCATTTCCTTTGTTCCGACCTTCTTGAACTTAGAAGCATCCTCTGATGCAAGGATGATATCACCTGTTCTGTAACCATCATCAAGTACCTTATTAACGGCATCTTCGATAGCCTGAGCTTCCTTTTCAAGATTGAAAGAATACTTTAGCATCATTGCTGCTGAAAGAATTGTAGCAAGTGGATTTGCAAGATTCTTACCTGCAATATCAGGTGCTGAACCATGGCTTGGCTCATAAAGACCAAGCTGCTTGTCACCGTGATATGTTGAACCAAGACTTGCTGATGAAAGCATTCCGATTGAACCTGTAACCTCACTAGCCTCATCTGTAAGGATATCACCGAACATATTCTCTGTAACGATTACATCGAACTGAAGAGGATTCTTTACAAGCTGCATTGCACAATTGTCTACAAGCACATTTTCTACAGTTACCTCTGGATAATCTGCAGCAACCTCTGAAACAATCTGTCTCCAGAGTCTTGAAGTATCAAGAACATTTGCCTTATCTACGCTTGCAAGCTTCTTGCCGCGCTTCATGGCAATTTCAAATGCACTCTTTACAATTCTCTTTATTTCATTTTCATCATATGGCATTGTATCTGTTGCCTTGCGGATTCCATCAACAACCTCTGTTTTTCTAGGTCCGAAATAAACACCGCCTGTAAGTTCTCTAACTACAACAAAATCAAAGCCCTTATCTCCAATGATTGATTCCTTTAAAGGACAAGCCTGTCTTAACTGTGGAAAAAGCTTAGCTGGACGAAGGTTACAGAAAAGTCCCATTCCCTTTCTTATTGCAAGAAGTCCTGCCTCAGGTCTAAGGTTTGCTGGAAGCTCATACCACTTAGATTCTCCTACCTTGCCGCCAACCGCGCCAAGAAGAACTGCATCGCTTGCATTTGCAATAGCAAGTGCTTCATCTGTAAGAGGAACGCCGTACTTGTCAATAGAACATCCGCCCATAAGGATATCTGTATAATTGAACTCATGGCCATACTTCTTTCCTACCGCATTTAGAACCTTTTCTGCTTCTGTTACAATTTCAGGACCGATTCCATCGCCCTTAATAACTGCAATGTTAAAACTGCTCATCTTTTTACTTCTCCAATCTATGATTTTTCTTCTTATAATATTATATAAGTAGCGCTTAAAACTCACGCATTATATTATAACATTGAAAGTGTTTTTTGCAACCCTAAATTTTTAATGTATTTTTTGATGTATTTTACTATAGTGTAGCTAAAAGCCACTAGTTTACTGACATATTCGCTAAAAAAGGGCTGTCACAAACTGTGACAGCCCTTCCATTATTATTATTATTATTATTATTATTATTATTATTACAAATAAGATTATGTTCTCATTACGAACTGTGAAAGGTCTGTATCCTTATTGAAAGGAACCTGATCTGGAATGATACCTGCAACATCAATGAAGTTATTGATGTAATCGCTGATACCATATAATGCACCCGGATCAATGGTAATTCTTGCATAATTGTTCTGCTTGTAGAGAACTGAAAGAATACTACCAAGTGCTCCCTGTCCGACCATTCCTGTGCATGGAAGTCCATCAAGAAGGAAGTCCTCATGAATAGCAAACCACTCTGTTGCTGCATCCTTGTCTGTGAAAAGAATGATTCCTGGAAGAGGTGTATTTCCTACATTCTGCTGCTCGATATAGATTTCATTCTTACCAGCTGCAACTGAATTTGGAACAAGTACTGTAAACCAGTCTGTCTTCATGAACATATCTTCGCACATATGCTTATATGCAGTCTCCTTAACCTTGCCATTTGCTACCTGATAAAGCTTCATCATAGCCTGGAATCTGTTCTGAGAACTGAATACTCCAGTAATTCCGCCCATATCTGTGCAAAGAGCATATGGAAGAGATATTGCATAATTTGTAGGGTCATAAACAAGACCATCAAGACCATAAGCATTCTGAACGCACTCATCAAATGAAAGCTTTGCAACTCTCATTGTTGGGAAAAGCTGCTTACAGCTCTCCACTGATGTAAACAATGGGAAGTACTTTCCGCCATTAGGATTATTGAGATACTGATAAAGCTTCTGCTTTGTATCTGCCTCAGCTGCCTCACCTGTTTCAGGATCGATAACGCTATCAATTCTAATAGCTTCCTCTGAATAATGAACTTCCATATCAGCACCGGATACATCTCCTGGCTGCTCATCTGCATAGTTCATTGGGATAAAGTATGAATAATTCTTCTTTATCTTCTTTGTCTGCATCTGTACTGTAAGAGTTGTATTACCAATGATAGAAACAAGTTCAAGGTAACATACCTCGCTTACTCTTTCCTTGAATAATGCCTGATCATTGTCGCTCAGGCCTATGAACCAGTTGAGCATGTTATAATTAAGCATGTAACGCTCAAGTCTTGTATCACATCCAAATAAGAAGTTTCCGCTTGGATCCTTTGTCATTGGAAGATTCTGCATAATAGCATTCATAATTACTGATGTAATCTGAGCATTCTGATCCATTGGCTGGTTGCCATAGCCGCCCATGCCCATAGCTGAATAACCGCTCTGCATTCCCGGCATTGCTGCATAACCACTCTGCATTCCTGGCATTGCATATCCGCTCTGCATTCCTGGTACAACTGAATAACCACTCTGCATTGCCGGTACTGCTGAATAACCGCTCTGCATTCCCGGTACTGCTGAATAGCCGCTCTGCATTCCTGGCATTGCATAACCGCTCTGCATTCCTGGCATTGCATAGCCGCTCTGCATTCCCGGCATTGCGTATCCGCTCTGCATTCCCGGCTGCATTCCTGGCATTGCGTATCCGCTCTGCATTCCCGGCTGCATTCCTGGCATTGCGTATCCGCTCTGCATTCCCGGCTGCATTCCTGGCATTGCATAGCCACTCTGCATTCCTGGCTGCATTCCCTGCTGCATACCCTGCTGTTGGTAACCCTGATTAACATTACTTCCATAATTATTCTGAGGCTGGCTCTGCTGAGCATTATTTCCGCCATATGAAGAACCACTGCCATATTCTTGCTGTGCCGGCTTTGGTGCACTGCTTCCGTAAGTTTCTTCTTTCTTTGCTGGTGCTGGTGCTGGAGCCGGTGCACTTGCTGCAGGTGCTGGTGCTGGTGTTGATGCTGCTGGTGTTGATGCACTAGTGCTCGTGCTCGCAGCCGACTCTGCCGCATGTGAAGCAATCTTTGAATCACTATCCGGAAGTGTTGACGTAGTAGGATTATTCTGAATTGTTGAAGCTAAATCAGGAGTCTTGCTTGAAGTTGAGTGACTTGGTGTATACATTCCGTAAATACTATTGTCCTGATCTTCATACTGGAACACCTGCTGCTTCTTCTTTTTTAATCCTAAGTTTTCCATAAGTCCCATAATTAGTTACCTCTTTCGTATAATATTATACTCAAGAACATATTGCCACAAATACAGCAATACTTCTATAATTCATTTCATATTCATCCGAACCGATCGGTACCGGCATATCATAGAACCAGTAATCATCGCTGTCGGCTGTATTTATCGCCAATGCCCATCTA
>OCVV011298559.1_pt1 | contig 15828 bp, 11 predicted proteins | sample 1539721 | NCBI WGS metagenome assembly OCVV01 (sample SAMN02144230, study PRJEB22623) | gut metagenome | biome: sheep rumen | host: Ovis aries | place: New Zealand
AATAGCTTTTCAGCACCAAACATTTCAGGAACCTCACCTAAAACTGTTGCAGCACCATTAATTGCTAAGAAATCAGAAAATCTACCAAGAAGTGGGTTAGCAGTAATACCACTCATACCGTCACTTCCACCACATTTTAAGCCAATTCTTAATACTGATAATGGTTTTGTAACTCTCTTATCATTTTTCATTTCATCATAAAGCTCTTTTAAAAGCTTAACGCCTTCTTCAACTTCATCATGAACTTCTTGTGCAACTAAGAATCTAGTTCTCTTTTCATCATAGCCAACTAAAGTTTCTTTGAATGTTGAAACTAAATTTTCTTCACAGCCAAGTCCAAATACTAATACACCACCAGCATTTGGATGCAAAACCATATCTTGAAGTAGCTTTCTTGTCATATTCAAATCATCACCCATTTGTGAACAGCCAAATGGATGATTGAAAGTATAAATACCATCAATTGCAGATGTATCATATCTTTCTTTAAACTTTTTGATTATGTCATTTGCCATACCAGAAACACAACCAACTGTTTGAACTATCCAAAGCTCGTTTCTAACACCATACTCGCCGTTTTTTCTTTCATAAACGTCAACAGTTCGATCTGATTTATACCCTAAAACCTTTGGATAATTAGGCTTATATTCATATGTAATAACATCATCAAGATTAGTTGCGATATTATGTGTATGAGCATGCATACCTTTTTTTATTAATTCTGTTGCATGTCCAATTGGTGAACCATATTTAATAACATCCTCACCCTTTTGGATATCCTTAAGTGCAACCTTGTGTGCTTGAGGAATATCTTCAAGCAATGTAACACCTGCAACTACCTCACCCTTACTAAAAGGGCGTAATACAACTGCAACATTATCACTTTCGTGAATAATAATGTAATCGTTCATAAGCGTATTTTCCTTTAATTAAAATAATTTTTTCAGTGCATCACGCATTGGCATATTAACCATTAAATCAAGAGCTTCTGTTACGAAATCTGTAACACCTGCAACTTCATTTAAATCCTTACCCCAATGTTCTTTTAAGCCTAACACCTTAGTAACTAATTTTTTAGTTGCTTCCTTGCTACCATCATGATTAGCCCATAATTCTTTAAACATTTCAATGAATTTAGGATCATCTGCTAAAGCAATAGGTTGACCTGTAATTGCTCTTTCGCCTCTATAGAATAGCATTAATGCTGCTAAAGAGAATAAAGCATGCTTAGGTAATTCATTCTTTCTTTCGATATATTGAAGAACAGTTGGAAGAACTCTTTCTTTATATTTTGAACATGAATTTAAGGCAATACTCATAAGTTCATGGCGAACATATGGATTCATATAACGCTCTAAAACGCTATTTGAATATGCAACCATTTGATCATGAGGTATATCAATTGTAGGAATAACTTCGTTAAAGATAAAATCTTTTACCCATGTGCCAAGTTGTGGATCCTCAATTGTTTCTCTTACTGTGTCAATTCCAGCTTGATAAGAAACAGGAACCAAAGTAGTGTGAGAACCATTTAAGATTTTTACTTTTCTTTGCTTATATGGAACAATTGATTCTACGAATAAAACATTTAAACCAGCTTTATCACATGGAAGCTTTGATTGAAGTAATGCTAAATTCTTTTTAGCAACTTCTTTATCATCAATTGTTTGAGCATCAATACACCATAGGTGGAATATTTCACCAACAACCATATTGTTATCTTGATATCCTAAATCTAGTTGGAATGCTTCTGCATCATTTCTTGGATAGCCTGGTACAATTCTATCAACTAAAGTATTGTAATATCTGTTTTCATTTTCAACCCAGTTGATGAAATCAGCAGGCATATTATTATGCTTTGCAAGTTGAACTAATACCTTCTTTAATGTCTCACCATTATGATCAATTAATTCACATGGAATGATAAATAATCCTGGCTTTTTAGCTTCATATCTAGCTTTTAATAATGCTAATAATTTTCCTGGGTAGCTTTGTGGACACTTAGAAAAATCAGTATCATTAGGATCAAATGCTATACCTGCTTCTGTTGTATTAGAGATAACAAATTCCAAATCATCACTTACAGCATATTTTAAATATTTATCCCACTCTTCAAATGGATTTAGGGCATCTTGAACACATTTAATTACTTCATGAGTTCTTACTGCCTTTCCATCTTGTAAGCCTTGAAGGTATAAAGTATATAAATCATCAGCCTCATTTAATTCCTTTACTCTACCAAAAGGCATTGGTTGTACTAAAACAACTCCTCCATCGAATACATTTGCTTTGTTCATAGAGTTAATAATCCAATCAATGAAAGCTCTCAAGAAGTTACCTTCTCCAAATTGTAACACTTTTACTTTCTTAGGTTCCCTTTTATTAACCTCATTAATCATAGGTAAGTTTTTAACATCAGTCATATAATTTCCTCCTCTATTCATGTTATTCGCTTATTCTTATTTTAACATTTTTATAAATGTTATTCAACATTGAAAAAAGTCATTGTAATATATATTACAAACGACTAGCTATTTATGATACGTTTCATTATTCAAAATTTTGAATGCTCTATAAACTTGTTCAAGTAAAATTACTCTCATAAGCTTATGTGGAAAAGTCATATCTGAAAAGCATAATTTATAATCAGCCAAATCATAAATCTCTTTTGATACACCTATAGATCCTCCAATTATGAATGTGATATTTGAATTTTCATATTTCATAATATCATCAATCAATTTTGAAAAGCCTATGCTATCTAATTTTTTACCTCTTAAATCAAGTAATATGTTATAGGAATTTTTAGGCAGTGCCTTGATAATTCTTTCGCCTTCTATTTTTTTAACTATTTCATCATCCTTAGCACTTGAATTATCCTTTAGCATTTCATCCTTAACTTCAATAATTTCTACACTACAAAATTTAGATAACCTCTTTGTATATTCAGCTATTGCTTCTTTGAAATAACCCTCTTTTATATTTCCAACACCAATAATAGTTATTTTCATAATATGTACTCCTTATTCCTTCTAGGAGCTAAAACATCAAATGTTATATTTTCAGTATTAATATTATATTCTTTAAATATCTTTTCTCTTTCAAATTCTATAATTTGAGTTAAGTTGCATTCTTGTGATACATGGGCATGTAAAACATGTTTTGTCTTATTGCCCATTAAATTCACAAGCAACAACATTGAATCAACATTTGATAAATGACCATGATCAGATACTATTCTTAGTTTTAATCCATAAGGCCTATCAGATGCCATCAATATTTCAGGATCATGGTTTGATTCCAATACATATATTGAAGCATTTTTTATTTCATCAAATAGTGATTCATGAACATAGCCAGTATCTGTTATACTGACAATCATATTCTCACTATCTTTTATTCTAAATCCAACTGTTTCAGCAGCATCATGAAAAAGTGGTAATGGCAATATTTTAACACCATTAATTTCAAATTCTTTATATGTCATAAGATTATCTTTTTCAAACAAAATTACGCTTCCTTCATTTTGTCTTTTAATCAATAATTCATATACTTTTTCTTTTCCATTTGAATTCTTCCAATCCTTTGAAATCGAGTAAAAGGTACCCCTGCTCATATAAATTGGAATGCTTTCTTTAATCAGAACCTGTAAAGCTTTAATATGATCAACATGCTCATGTGTAATAAGTATGGCATTGATGTCTGCAAGAGTCAGTCCATCAATTTCTAAATTCTCAATTATTTGCTTTCTACTAATTCCAATATCAATCAACATATTCAGATTTTCACATTTAAGTAGGGCGCAGTTGCCATCTGAGCCACTAGAATAAGACACATATTTCATAATTTTTTACCTATAGATTATGATACCATATTTCAAAAAAAAGTCACTTAAAATGGAAATAAAAGTGTCAATTTTTCCATTCTTCACATGTTTTTGAGCTTTATCACGTATTTTAGGATTTTATAGTTTCTAAAGAAACTATCTTTTTGTCCAAAAAATCATTTTTTCGTTGCATTAAGCGATAATTAGTGATATGATATATCGTGCGTTAATTATAAATTAAAGGTAAAGGAGTATTATTAATGAGCAATAATAATGTGAAGGTCAAAAAAGCATTGACTGTAACAATGGGATTGGCCTTAGCGGTAGCATTATCAAGCTGTTCAGGAGCCACTAATAATTATGGTACCTTAGATAGGGACACTGTTTATGCTGAAGCAGGAAACTATAAGGTAACTAAGGGTGAGCTTTGGGATGAATTAAAATGGAACGTCCAAGACATTCTTACTACTCAAAAAACTAATGCAGTTTTATACAAGCAAATCGATAAGATTACATTAGTTGTAGATAAAGAATTCAATCAGCTAACAGATAATGAAAAAGAAACTTTAGGCGTAGATGAAGCTGCATTCAAAAAGCTTAAAGAAAAGTACACAACTAGATTGATAGATTACGTGGTACAGGACGTATACAATCAAAATTTCAGTATTGATTCATATTGGGATGGCTTAAAGCTTTTATCAGAATCAACAACTAGAACAGTTTTTGATAAGTATAAAGATGAAATTTATTCAACATATCAAAAATCTGCTTTAGCTGATGGTACAACTTACTATGACATAGTAAAGAATGCAACTGAGGAAGATCATGCAAAACTTCTAGATGTAGCTAAAGATTTAAGAGAATTATATTTCCCATTATATGCAAAAGAATTATTAACATATGATGTTATCAGCGAAGATGTTAAGAAAGCAGCTGAGGAAGATACTGGCACTGATGCAGACAAGACAGGCTATTTCCAAAACACATCATACACTAACAAATTCAAAAGCAAATACACAAACACTTATGATTTAAACATGGTGTTAATTCGTTTCTCAACAAATGATGAATTCAATAGTACACTAAGAGCTTTCGGTGTAAAGCTATACAACAAGGAATACTATTTCTTAAGAGATAACGATTATGAAGATGCAGATTACGAAGCATATATTAATTCAGCTGACAAAATGTCAATGAGCAAATATATCAAGCGTTATGATGATTTCTCTTCTTCTCAACTTAACAACCATAGTGAAGGTGCATATAAATTATCAAGTGAGGAAGTATTTGAATTATATCTTCAAATGTACAACTACATGTATAGTGGATATAGAAATGAGCTTCCAACAACTGTTGATGCTACTGGACTTAAGGATGACTTAAATAAGTTAAGAGATATCACTTATAGAATTACAACATCTTATAGTAGTGGAGCGCTTGAAAAATATGATGCAAGTGTTAATAAGCTATTAACTGATAATCATGATGATGTAACTTATTCTTCTAAGGCATTGGCTAAAATTAGTGATTCATTTAAAACTTATGCTTATGAAACACTAAAACTTGAAGATGATAAGGGTGAAGAAAATCCAGATACACGTTATTCTACAGCAACTCAATCAGCTAATTCAGCATATTATGTTGCCTACAAGTTTGGCGATGAGCTTGATGCAATTAGCGATGAAAAGCTAAAAGCTTATGAAGAATTCTATAATTCAAGCTTATCAACATACGATATTTTAAATTACATCAAGAAAGACGAAAATAAAGACTTATTCAATGATATCGTTGATGCACTAATTCTTGATGAAATCACTGATTCAAAAATTACTTCTACAGTTGATACTAAATTAAAAGATGTAAAAATCAAGATTTATAATGAAGCTGTAGAAATTGGCTATAAAGCTAAAAATACTGATTATTCTTCTACTCTTGGTGGAGCAAAGAATAGTAACGTATTAGCTTCTATTTCTTACGATAGTAAAAACTGGAATTTAAATATTGTAGCTGATGCAAATGATACTGAATCTGTTAAGCTACCTGGTACAACTACAGCATATGGTGTATTTGATGATTTAGAAAAATCTTCAGGTGCTAATACCGCTATCAATTTAATTTCTAGAAAAATTATTAAAGATACTGATGCTTACAAAAAAGCATTAAAGGATAATGAAGCAAGAAATAACTACAAACAAGCAATTGAAAATATCTTAATTTATTTCGCAAATGATTATTATTCAACAAGTGGTTATCCTTCTTCAATTGGTAAATACAATTTCTTACAATTATATTTCCATAATGTAGAAATTGATAAGATTGTTGATGATACATACATGATATCAAAAGCATCAAGTGAATTATTGACTAATTATGCAAACACAAACCTATCTGAATTCTTTAAGCTATATACTGATTTAGCATATGAAAAGTATTTCTCTTTAGGTGGTACTAGATTCTTAGTATACATGGATAGAAATGAAGATGAGGATGCTGATACAGATAACTGGACTGATGAAATTGTTGAATTCAGAGGTACTGATGTAACTAGAGGTGAGGTTGCTAAGACTTTAGTTTCTGAAGTATTTAACTTAGTTCAATCTTCTACTTCATCACACACTGATGTATTATCAAATCTAGTAACTGAGATTAACCAATCTGCTAGAGCTGTTTATACAGAAAACCCAATCGTTGCAGAAAACAAATGGGCTGAATATCGTAAGCTTGGCTTCAAAGTTAAAACAGTTGAATTTACTGTTACAAACTCAACTACTGATCAAGATTACAACTTAAAACAAAGATTATATGATTACACAAAAGGTGAATCAGAAGATGGTAAGACTTATCAATATTATATAAATGATACTACTCCTACACTATATATTGAGTCTAACCCTGCTGAAAATGCCGTAGTCACAAAAGATGGTGTTAACCTTATTGTTGTATCAAGTGGTACTGCAAAAGCTTCAGCAAAATGGTCTGAAGATGATTATGGTACTTTAGATATCTTAAAGAATGTTAAATTAAAATATAATGAAAACTGGTATACTATTGATCAAATCTTCAATGAAGGTAATTCATTAAATCTTAACCAAATTAGATTATATGTATTAGATTACGCTATAAACGGATCTTCTACTATGATGCCTTCAAGCATCAGCTCTGCTATTACAAATTATCTTGCTCCAGTTTATACAAGATTTACAAGTGATGAAACTCAAAGAATTATTCTTCTTAACTTCATCAACAAACAAACTGGTAAGAAAGTAACTTCTGACAATCTATATGATGTTGTTAAATTTGCTAACAATTCATATAACGGTGATAATGGCGTATTTGCTAAATTAATCGTTATCAATCAAAATGTTGCAGATAGCTATGCATCACTAAATGGTGATACAACAGGTACATCTGATACATTCAAGGATTGGTGGAAGAAATTATATGAAAACATTGACTCTTTCTCACAAGATGGAAAGGAGAACAATTAATATGAAATTCAAAAAATCATTATTAAGTCTTGGTCTTGTTGCTTGTGCAACTTTAGCTTTAGCATCTTGTGGTAATAATTCATCAAGAAATACAGTTGTTCCATATGGTAAATTAAATGCATCATTAAATAGCAATATTGCTACTGCTGGTGATTTATCATTAACTGTATCAGAATATTATTCAAAATTACGTGCTCAAGGCTACGATGTAGTAAAAGACGAAATTAAAAAACAAATCTATAATGCTGAATACAATGCCGTAAAGGTAATGTATGAAACAAAGGACTTCAATTCAGTTGCAGATAAGGATGCCTTAAAAAAGGTATTTGAGTTAAAGAAAGATAATACTTCTTTATATACATTAGATGCTGAAAAATATACTGAAATCCGTCAAAAACTATTAAAAGAAATTAATAATTCAATCGCTAGCACTATTTATGGTGTTACAACTTATGAAAAGTTTGATGCATTAACTCAAAAGGATTTAAATAAAAAAGTATCTACATTTATTGATACTCAAGCAAAGGTTGGTGTTACACTAACTAAAAACGATATTAGAATCGTTGAGAAAAATGCAGCAACATATCAATTAAATGCTGATTCTGATGCAATTGAAGTTGCACCAGAGACATTAGCTAAGCTTGCTGATTTAGTTGATGCACAATTATTATCACAAGCTGCTCAATTCAGCTCAAGAAATGCTTTATATCAAATTGCTGAAGATAAAACAGTTAAAAATGATGATGATGAAGATGTAAAAAATGATAATAACATTATTACTGATACAGCTATTAAATCCTCATTCAATTCATCATATGCAACATATGGTGAATATAGAGCAATCATCATCCAATTTGATACATTATTAGAAGCTAATACAGTTATTAATAAGGTATTAAACAATAATGCTATCTCAACTGATGAGAATACTGCATTAGATCAATATATTAATATCTATGATGCATATTATGCTTACAAAACAGGTGGCGCATCTACAATTGATAGCGATGATTTCAAATTTGTTGTAAATAAGAACAAAAATGACTTCAGCGACCTACCATCTTCTGTTTCAACTTTAGTTAAGACTACATTAGAAGATGGACAATATTTAGTTGAGCCAAGAAACGTTGATAACAAATATGTATTATGCTACAAATATTCAACAAAATATGATGTTCATGGTGATACTGAAAAAGATTCAGTAACATATGACAAATTAACAGATGCTCAAAAGGCAACTTATGATGCATTAGTTAAAGAAGATATCGTAGATGCTTCAAGATCTGGTTATACTTCTACAAATGAAAAGAAGCTAGTTAAAAATAGTGGTATTAAGATTTATGATCCATTATTCGAATATAAATTTAAATATGACTATACTGATAACTACACTTTAATTGATACTAAGGCTACAAATGATTCTTCTAAATTATTTGAAATTGGCAACTATTCTTATACAGTTGAACAATTCTATGCTAAAGCATCAAAGAAGTTACAATCAACTATTATTACTGATTATTTCAATTTGAAATATGCTAATCAATATTATGATTATTATGTAGACAATTATTATATTTCTTCTACTCTTCATAAAGAAAATGAAGAAACATTAGATAAAGCAATTTCAACATTCAATTCAAATGGTAATTCAACTTATTCATCTGATTTAGGTGTTGAAACATATTTATTAAATGCTTACGGATATCCTACAAAAGAATCTGTATTAACTTATTACTATGATGCTTCTAAAGCATTAGAGACATATAAAGCTAAATCAGTATTCACTGAATGGATTAAAGAAGAAAATGATAAATTTAGCATTGACTCATCTGCTAGTGAAAGCTTCTTAAAGAACATCCTAGAAGTTGGTAATGCTGAATATTCTAAGCTATTTGGAATTAACCTTGATCATATCTTAATCAATATCGATGATGATAATGATGGTAATCCAGATGATCCAAAAATCTTCCTTGCTAAGCACCCAGAAATCAAAGATGATTTCGAAGCTGCTGTTACAAAATTAGCTAAAGCTATTTATCTAGAAGCAATCCATGAAGATTACAAGGATAATAAGCTTTACAAGGTATTAGATTATATTGTTACTCAATATGAGCAAAATGCTGAATTAAAATCTAATCCAGGTCATTACTGGAGTGAATATAAGGAATTCCCATTCCTATTAAAGGCTGAACAATTAGCTTCAAGTGGTGATATCACTGAAAGCTCAGTTTCAAACTTCGTTGAACCATTTGCTGAATATGTAAAGAATGTTTACAAATTCGCATCTTCAAGTGATAATGATACACATGCTTCATCAAGCTATACAGATGGTGTATTCTACTTTGTATATCCAAAGGATGATGATACATTAACTGGTTCTACTGCTACAAAGGCTGAATTTGCTGATAAGATTACAATTGATGCATTATGTCAAACAAGCTTCGGTTATCATATGTTAGTATTGAATTCTTATTCAATCCCAAGAACTCCTCAATATAAGGAAAGCTCAGATTCAACTAAGTATCAAGCTAACCTAAAGATTATCTTAAGAGAATATACTGATAGCAATGATGCAACAATCACTAAATACATCAATACAGATGCATATAATGAAGATGATAAGGCAGCTAACTTCAAGCAATTATTCATATATTATGTACAAAGCAGAAATGGTGCATCATCATCATTAAACTCAGATGTTGCAAAACTTCTTGGTAGAATGTTTGATAATGCTATTTCTCAATATGTATCTTCTAATTTCCAAAATTACTTATTATTAAATTTAACTAATCCAACAGTATTAGATGTTGAATTCGCTAATTACAAATTAGATCAAGCATCTATTAATGCAGTTAAGACAAATTATAAGAATTTAGTATTAGATTATGATTCAGAATCTAAATACGCTTCTTGGTTTGAAGAAGGTAAAAACTGGACTAGACCAGATGCAAATGTAATTAAAAAATAATGATTAAGGCGATTTTATTCGCCTTTTTCTTTTATCTAAATTAAGGCACAAAAAAACCGTGGAAATTAATCCACGGTTATTTTTAATTATTCAAATAATTAGTTTTGATAGTTACAAAGTTCAACGAAGCTTTCAGCTTGAAGTGAAGCACCACCAACTAATGCACCATCAACATTTGGCTTAGCCATATATTCTTTGATGTTTGCTGGTTTAACTGAACCACCATAAAGAATACGAAGTTCATCAGCCTTATCAGCATAAATAGTTCTTAAAACATCACGAATGAACTTACATGCATCTTCTGCAATGTCAGATGAAGCATTTTTACCAGTACCGATTGCCCATACTGGTTCATATGCGATTACTACATCTGCAGGATTAGTAATTTCAACGCCTTCAAATGCCTTTAAAACTTGACGTTTTAATACTTCATTAGTTTTATTAGATTCTCTTTCTTCTAAAACCTCACCAACACATACGATTGGCTTTAAATCATATTCTAAAGCTTTTTTAACTTTTAGATTAACTGTTTCATCAGTTTCATTATAGTAGCTTCTTCTTTCACTGTGTCCAAGAATAACATAGCTTACGCCAGTATCCTTTAACATGATTGGAGAAATTTCTCCTGTGAAAGCACCACTATCATGGTAATCCATATTTTGAGCACCAACTGCTAAATTAGATGGAGCTCTTTTTACTAAATCTCTTAAGATGATTGCTGGAGCACAAACTACGCATTCAACATCTAAAGGTAATTTTCCAGAAACGCCTAAACAAAAGCTGATTCCTTCATCTCTTGTTTTGTTCATTTTCCAGTTGCCAGCCAACATTGGTTTTCTCATTATTAATAACTCCTATATTATCCTATTATTGAAGCAATATCAGCGATTGCAGCTTCTGCTTGATCTCCTGTTGCTTCTATTACTACATTTTCTCCACTAGGGATTGCTAAACTCATTAAGCCTAAAATTGATTTAACATCGATTGTTTTAGTCTTGTAATGTAAGAATATATCTACAGAGTACTTTGATGCAGCTTGTACAATTTTTGCAGCTAGGCTTGCATGAAGTCCTACTGTACTTTTAACAACAATTTGTTTTTCCATAATTTATCTCTCCCTAACAAATGATTTTTCTAAAACTACTTTTCATCAACACAAGCGATGCCAGGTAATTCTTTACCTTCTAAGTATTCTAATGAAGCACCACCACCAGTTGAAATGTGGCTTACCTTATTAGCATAACCTAATTGTTCTGCAGCAGCAGCACTATCACCACCACCGATGATTGTAGCAGCATCTTTTAAATTAGCAAGTAATTCGCAAACACCAATTGTACCTTTATTGTAGTTAGCAAATTCGAATACACCCATAGGTCCATTCCATACAACTGTCTTAGCACCAGCTAATTCCTTTGCGAATAATTCTAATGTTTTAGGACCGATATCTAAGCCCATATCATCATCATCAAATTTGTCAACATCCTTAGCAACGCCTGGAACATCTTCAAATGCCTTATTAGTAATTGCATCAACTGGTAATACTAATTTACCATTTGCTTTAGCTAATAATTCTTTTGCTAAATCTAATTTATCATCTTCAACTTTTGAAGCACCTGTGTTAACACCTTGAGCTTTTAAGAATGTGAACATCATTGCTCCACCAACTAAGATTTTGTCTGCTTTTTGAATTAATGCTTCGATGACACCAATCTTATCAGAAACCTTTGCACCACCAAGGATAGCAACATAAGGTCTTCTTGGATTATCAACAGCACCACCAATAAACTTAATTTCTTTTTCTAATAAGAATCCAGCTGCAGTTTCTTTTACATTAGCAGCGATACCAACGTTTGAAGCTGCTGCACGGTGAGCAGTACCGAATGCATCATTTACGAATACATCACCAAGAGATGCCCAATAAGCACCAAGTTCAGGATCGTTTTTAGATTCTTTCTTAGTTTCTTTATTAGCAGCTACATCGAAATCCTCATAACGAGTATTTTGGAACATTAAGATTTCACCATCTTTTAAAGCAGCAACGCCAGCTTCAAGTTCCTTACCTCTTGTAGCGTTAACAAATTTAACCTTTTTACCTAATAATTCTTCAAGTCTCTTTGCAACTGGTGTAATATCGTTCTTTGCGATATCTGCAGCTTCTTTAACTCTTCCCAAATGTGAGAATACAATTGCCTTTCCACCATTGTCGATTACCCATTTGATTGTAGGTAATGCAGCTCTTACTCTTGTATCATCAGTGATTACGCCATTCTTCATAGGCACATTGAAATCTACACGAATTAAAACTTTTTTACCTTTGACATTTAAGTCAGAAACAATTTTCTTAGCCATAATATATTTTTTCCTCCATAAATAGCTATTTGTATATTTATTATATCATAATAAATAAATATTTGATATATTGTAGAAACGCTTACATTTAAAAAGAAGGACCAGTAAGCGCCCTTCTATTTTTTTACTCTTTTATCTTTATTTTTATATAATAAAGCTCTCATTGAATTTAAAACAACAATGATTAATACTCCAACATCACCAAATATTGCAACCCACATAGGTAATTTGAATCCTTTGAAGACAGGTAAATTTGAAATTATGCAAGTAATCAATATAAATACCTTTATTCCTAAAGATATAATAATATTCTCATATACTAATCTCTTTGTCTTTTTAGCGATATTTAGCATTGTAGGGATAGTGTCTAGGTTATCATTTAAGACAATTACATCAGATGCTTCAATAGCCGCATCAGATCCAACCTGGCCCATTGATACACCAACATCAGCAAGTGATAGTACTGGGGCATCATTTATTCCATCGCCAACAAATAATACCTTCTTATCATTATCAATTAATTTTTCAACATTACTTACCTTATCTTGTGGTAATAATTGATATTTATAGTTATCTATTTGTAATTTCTCTGCAACAGCCTCAACACTTTTCTTAGTATCACCTGATAATAAATATATATCACTGCCTAGTTGTTTTAATTCTTCAATTGCTTTAGCTGCTTCCTCTTTAAGCTCATCTTCTAAAGTAATTGCCCCAATGCAGCTATCATTTTTACAAATAAATAACACACTACCTGGCTCATCAATTTCAATTGGCTTAATATTATATAATTCTAATAGCTTTTTAGATCCACATATATATCTTTCATTATCCTTCGTACCAATGATACCATACCCTGGTGTTTCTTTTATTTCAAATTCGTATTCACTAACATCAAGCTCATTAATTGCCTTAGCTAATGGGTGAGTTGAATTCTTTTCTAAGCCTTTAGCAATCTTTAAAATTTCATCTTCATCACCAAATACCTTACTAACCTTAAATGTAGCTTTTGTTAAGGTACCTGTCTTATCTAATACAACTCTTTTAACCTTTGATAATGTTTCAAGTGTTACTCCACCTTTAACAATTATCTTATTTTTGGCATTAGCACCAATTCCCGCAAAATATGTAAGTGGAACTGAAACAACAAGTGCACATGGGCATGATACAACTAAGCAAACTAATGCAACATAAATATAGCTATTCCAAAGCTCACTTGTAAAACCATTTATTGAGCCAATAATAACTGGTGGTAATATTGCTAAAATCAAGGCTAATGCAACAACGATTGGTGTATAAAAATGAGCAAATTTTGTAATGAATTTCTCACTTTTTGCCTTACGCATTGTAGCATTTTCTACCATATCTATAATTTTAGCAGCTGTAGAGTTACAATATTCCTTATCAACCTTTAATTTTAGAGGATTATTTTGATTTATAGAACCAGATAATACATAATCCCCTTCGCTTATCTCACTGCCAACTGACTCACCTGTTAATGATGAAGTATCTAGAGTTGTGCTATTTAGGGCATATCCATCAACTGCAACCATCTCACCAGGCTTAATGATAATAGTATCGCCAACTTTTACATCTTCACTATTAATAACTTCTCCATTTTCTAAAGTTACCTTATTGACCTTAAGATTCATAGTAGACATAATTGCATTCTTACTACGTTCTACAGCAACCTCTTCAAATACTTCTCCAACTTGGAAGAATATCATTACTGCGACACCTTCAATATACTCGTAATCTCCAAAGAATCTAATACAAAAAGCACCAATAGATGCGATACTCATTAAAAAATATTCATCTAATAAATTACCAGAAAATATATTTTTTACTGCTTTAAATAATACATCATATCCTGCAACTAAATAAGCAACTATAAAAAATGATAGAAAAACAATTTCAGATTGAAAATCCTTACCAACATTATACTGTATGATAATGCCAGCAACCCATAAGATTATAGCTATTACTAATCTTATGATTGAGATTATATTTTCTTTTGTCATAATATAATTTCCATTTCTGGTTCTTCTTTTTTACAAACTTCAATTACCTTTTCAAGCAAAGCCTCGTCATCAAGCTCAAGTAAAATTTTTCCTGCAACAAATGATAATGTAGCATTTACTCCTTTAATTTTATTTAATTTCTTTTCTATTTTATTTGCACAATTTGCACAGCACAAACCTTTAAATCTAATGATCTTTTCCATAATGTTCTCCTTTTTGAACAGTTGAGCAACTATTCAACTATATTATATAATATTTTTATTCAATGTCAATAAGTAAAAATAATTTATTTATATCTATAAATATGATATAATAAATGCAAATTGAAAGGAGTTATTATGGCAAAGAAAAAAAGTTCAAAAGGATTATTCAGTACAGCAAACATTTTTAGATTCTTAGCCGCTATTTTAGCAATCGTAGCATTCTGCTTAATGTTTGGTAATCAACTAAAGGTTACATCTAAGGTTGTATTATTAGGTGAAGGAACATCTTATGTATCTTTTTCTGATACTTTCTTTGGTGATGGTGGCAATCCACTAGGCTTCATCGGCTATATTCTAGTATTAGTTGGTGGTCTAGCAGCATGCTTACTTGCTTTTGCTAAATTTAGCAAATCTTCTAAGCTTATTGTTAATCTATTAGTTGCTGCACTATTACTTGCCGGAACAGTTCTAGTATTCTTAACTGCAGTTCCATTCCAAGGTGGCAGTGCTAAGGTATTTGGATATGAGGTAGGTAAAGTAACAATTAGTCTTGCTGTTTTCCCTATTATAGCTGGTATATTAGGTGCTGTATCAACAGGCTCTGTACTTGCTGGCTACTTAATGGACAAATAATAACAACAACACTTTAAAGGATTAAGCCCAAATTGTTGGGCTTTTTCTTTTTTTAATATAATGGTATAATAAAAAGTAAGGGGATCGATAATATGAAAAAAATATTACTTGTATTACTTTTATTATTATCAACTATTCTAACATCGTGCTATAAAACTGAGGCCTTAGAACAATATGTAGGCGTTTATAAACTTGGACTAAATTACCAAAGAGAATATCACTATTATTGGGGCAAATCCACTAAAACAAGCGAGAAAACCATAGTACCAGATATAAAAGAATTAGAAATAACTAATGATGGAAAAGTTATAGTTAGATACAATTATGATAAAGTTGAAAC